>Ga0255062_10000163_pt1 | contig 12758 bp, 13 predicted proteins | sample 177RNAGHGhighgp2_FD_183092 | JGI IMG/M metagenome (GOLD analysis project Ga0255062, IMG submission 183092) | Metatranscriptome of sheep rumen microbial communities from Palmerston North, Manawatu-Wanganui, New Zealand - 1770 RNA GHGhigh gp2... | ecosystem: Host-associated > Mammals > Digestive... | reverse complement strand
GGAAAAGTTCGGTCGGGTCTTTCGTAGAGTAGGTTAGTTACTCTACGAAATTGAATCTCAGTTCACTTACCCTTAGAATGTTGACGTGATTTCGGGAGAAAATTAAATCCAACACTTATATTCACACCAGTTTCCAAGTTTTCCGGGCAGGCTTTCACTAAAAAGTTTAAAAATTCAGACAGTTATGTGTAATTTTGCAACATTTTAACGTACTAAAACTGCGACTGTATTTTTGAGGGTTTAGGGGCTACCTCCCAAAGTGGCAAAAAATCCGAACCCCATCCGCTTTTGCCCGAACCATGCGCTTTTCGAGCGGACTATGTGCGCTCAAAAACTTGGAAACTGGTGTTATATTCATTAGGCAATGAAATTCTCCTTAAATTGCTCTACATTGCTGGTCAGCGTGTAAGGTGCAGTCAAAATGGCAAACAGTCTTGGATTCTGTGGCCTGACGAAAGGAGCTTTCGGAATGGATGAATTGATTATTGGCGTTATTGCTATAGCGTATTTAGCGTGGGCCATATACGCCGGAAACCGGGTTCTCACGGGAAAATCCCAGTGGCTTGACGGCGATGGAGCCGCAAACAAGACGTGTAAGTTCATTTTAGCGTTTCTCATCGGGTCAGCTATCGGAGCTATCTATATTTGGATATTCATGTGGAAGTTGATAGTCGAGTCGAATCGATAGGCAACTCAGATGCCGCTTTTATCGCAGTTTCGGCTGATAACTTTATAGGTCGGGCTTTGCTTCCGGATTAGAGGACTCCGCATAGATTTTCGCCTCATTTCATCCTGTAAGTTGCCAAATGAGCGGCATGGCGGACGGGTTCAGGCGAAATATAAGGTTGTTTACTATAACTGGCAGCCGCCCACATCCACCTTATGGAGAGCAGGGAGAAGTTTCGCTTATGCTGAAGATAATCATCGGAGGAATCATCTTCCTGGTTATCGTCCTCTATTTCTCTGAAAAAAAGAAATCGGAAAGACGACTGTGGAGATGATTTCAAGGAACATATGGCGGCAGAACGAGGCGCAAAAGCCGCAAAGGAAAATGCGGAAAACTCCGCGGAGATGTCGGCAAACGATTTGGCGGCAGGTAATGCTCTTCGGCGAAAGGCTGAATCCATGTCCAAAGCGGACATCTTGAGGTATGCGATATGGCTGGATGACCACGGACAGTACGCGGAAGCACTGGAATGGTATAAAAAAACGATTGGGTCGGACTTCAATTTTGAAGTTGTCTCCACCCCAAGAGAGGATTACGAGGGCGGCGTCGCGCACTATCGAGTAGGCGTGATGTACCGATGTGGTCACGGCATTCCGAAAGATGACAAAGCAGCGAATCGCCACTTTACATTTGCCCATAGGCTGGGCAACGAGGCCGGAACACTTGCCGTAATTGAGGCATTTCGGTACGGAATCGGCGTGGAGCAAAGTGCTGCGAATCGTGGGGTAGCGGATTATTACGAGCGGGAATTGGCGAAAAAGCGTTCGAAGAGCAGGTAGCAACTTAAGTATCTGCACGAAAGCAGTTTATTATACTGTTAAGGTGATAGTATGTACACTGATCAAACACTTATTTGCAAAGATTGTGGGAGGCAATTTGTTTTTTCCGCAGGTGAACAGAAGTTTTTTGCGGATCGCGCTCTTAACAGTAAGCCTCAACGCTGCAAAGAGTGTCGTGTTGCACGAAAAAACTCATCTGCTACTCACTCCAAAAGCGATACATTGAGTGAGAGCGACCGGGCTTATCTGCGTAAATGTCAGGAGGAACTGAAGGATATTGAAATTCAACTGACATATGCTGCAGGTGATTACAGACGCGATTTGCTTGATACAAGAAAGTTGTTAAAAGGGATTATTTATTCCTTAAAAAACAATCTGCCAATGCCTCTTTTCTAATGGAATAAGGGAATACGGTAGCAGAGTTTGTAAGCTCCTTTCTTTCAGTATACATCTGTTTGCTCTTGATAAGGTATTTCCAAATCATACAAAACAGATGGCATCGCGCACTCCCTTGCCAATCGTCAATCGTCACAACTTGTTACGATGTGTTATAATATTAGCGTCAATAAAACGACGGCGAATTCAAGAGGGGAACATGAGAGTGTACCCTGTTGATAATAATTTAAGTGACAGGAGGTGAAAAATTATGGCAAGTCTGCGCTTGGACGCTACGGAAACGAGCAACTTGAATGATGCTCTCAAGGCGCTGGAAGGGAAGTTCGGACAGGAGTATACCTTCGCGCCTGAATCGAGCGAGTTTTCGTGCAGTTGCTCCGGCCCTGCGAGATCCTGCGTTTGGCACTAATTCATTGGCCTCACACCTGCTGGACACCGACGGTGTGGCCTATGAAGTTCTGTGCTTGATGTGGGAGTTCAACAACACGTATGCGGGAGGTCTTGGAAGTTTTCTGTTGAAGAGTGCGGTAAGCTCCCAAGACCTCAGCCGTTATTAAAGCGTGGAGGAAAGAATATGCCGGAAAAAGAACAAGATCGAATTATGTTGCTGGTTACCGAGAATTGTAATCTCGATTGTCGGTATTGCTATGAACATCGTAAAAATTCCAAAACCATGTCTTATGCAACAGCTATCAAAATTCTTGATACGCATCTGAAAGACGCATTGCCCAATGTGCCTATTGTTATTGAGGTTTTTGGCGGCGAAGCATTTGCTAATTTTTCACTGATTAAGCGTTTGGACGAGTATATCGCTCTCCATTACAGCCATCTTTCAATTTACTATGAAACCACAACAAATGGTACGTTAGTTCATGGCGAAGTTCAAGAATGGCTGAAAGAGCGCAGAGAACGCTTTTTTATATCTGTCAGTTTAGACGGAACGAAAGTCATGCACAACATGAATCGCGTCTTTGCGTCAGGAGGAGGAACATTTGACTGCATAGATATTGACTTTTTTCAAAGAACATGGCCCGGATGTCCTGCAAAGATGACAATTTCGGAGGTAACGCTTCCGAATTTGGCAGAAGGGGTCATGTACCTTGAAAATTTAGGGTTCAGATGTGATGCTACCCTTTCAGTGGGTGTGATGTGGGATTACGAAAAGAACCACTCAATACTTGTCCGGGAATTGAATAAGCTGGTGGAATATTACACAGATTACCCGGATAAAGAGCTTTGCACTATGTTGAATCTGGATTTACGGAGAATTTTCACGCCGTTCGATGAGAATTTCAGATTCTGTGGCGCTGGTGTGGGAATGGTTTGTTATGACGCAATCGGCAATCAGTATCCATGCCAGGGATTTGCTCCCGTTTCGATAGGCGAACTGGCCGCAGATTATCATAATTTTGACCAGCGTAAGTTCCTTTTCACAGACGATAATATGTGCAAGCGTTGCCCTTGGGTACGCCTTTGCCCTAATTGCTATGCTGCTAATTTGCAGAGTACGGGGAATATTCAAAAAGTAGACCCCATCTTATGCGAGTTTTACAAATTTTGTATTTTGGCAAGCGCAAAGATTCAATGTCGGCGTATCCTGCAAAAGAAGTCGGCAACGCATGACGACCAGCTTACTTTGAAAGCGGTCAGCGTAATACAGGAGTTCATGTAGTGCAAAATGTTGGGATACGCTAACGCAAATCTGTTATTGCGCCAATACGGTTTATCAGGCCGCGTTGTATATATAGAAGCTCTGCAGGAAACTGTCAGTAGCTTGGAAAGGCGCTTCATTTATTATATTCGGACGGATGAAGACACGCAATGGATTTGCCGTTTGACGCATGAAAAAAATTTTTCCATGCAGTTAATAGAGCAGCAAAGCCAATTTGCTATGATGCTTTACGGGAATGGAGTCATCACTCCATGGAAAGCGACTGCCAAAGGGAAGTATTGCATTCATATATCTATTGACGGTTTTTTATACTTCGTAACGATTGAATCGTTCATGGAAGGAAAAACGCCGGAGCTTTCCTGCAAATTGTTTTTTGATTTTGGAAAGCTGATTGGAAAGACTCACGCTCTTTCCGAGCAATTTCCGAGTCCTATCCATTATTCTGTCGTGCGACGCGCATTGTCTGAGGGAGGAGCAAGTTTTTCCCGTCTGCTCGCGCAATCGCCCACGCAAATTCCCCAAACGCCGGAAACAAATTATGCGGGAATTATTCATGATACTCTGGTAGAGAATTTGTCAAAGCAGTGGGAGTTACTTCCTTCGGGAGCTACGCAGGCTGATTTGGATATATTCAACAACCTTCTGATGACAGAAAGTGGCTTGGGCATTATTGATTATAATCTTGCTGGCGAGGAAGTTTTTCTTGCAGATGCGTTGATTTCTTACTTTTCGTCCATTCATCATTACAATAAACGCAAGGCACTTGAACACTTGGATAAAAAGAAATCCTTTGAGCAGTTTATGCTGGGTTATTTGTCTGAGCGTTCATTGAACAAATTTGAGAGGAAACTTTTTCCACAGATAGCGGCTCTATTTGATGGCCTTTATTTTTGCAAAGAATTGATTAATGAATGGAATGATGGGCAGAGTGACTATGTCATAAAACATTTTGAAGATTCAATACAATATTTTGACCCTATATCACACAAGCTGCCTGGGCTGGAGGGAAGGAACGATGGAGGCCAAACCACAATTTTCCCACTCTTTCATTGAGGACGGATACACGAAGTTTCTCGAACGTCATCCTGAAGTGTATGTCCCTTCCGTAGCGGATTTTCTGGGGATTAACTTGGATAATGATGCGCGGCAATCTGTAACCTATAAAATCTACTACGCCACTCATCAAAGTGAATCCATGCAGATTCCATTTTTGCGTCCGCTTTATGACCTCCACATGATACGCGCCCTCAATGCGGTTTCTGATACAGTAAGTCAGAATAAAATTCGCTGTGAAGTAGGGCTTTGTAATCGGACAAATGACAATATCAGACGCCTGTTTGACTGGCTTGATGAAATCTATTCTTTTAATGAAACGGAGCAGAATGAAATCGCTCTGTTTTCAAGGCTCCGATGTTCGGCTTTGCCCCAATACCTTTTCTCGGCTCTTTATTTTCTGGGAATTATCGCTCGCGTGGAGAATCATCAGATTACTGACACATATGCGGTAAAACTTCATTATATCCTCCGGCATTGTGAAAATCCAGAACAGCTTGCCGTGTCATATGAAATCGACAATGCCGCGCTTCTCCGGCAACTCACTTCTCTTGGCATTCCTGAAATAGAGTGCTTAGCTGAAGTTGTCGCCGCTCTCACAGAAATTCCCGGAGTGAAATTGTGGATTGCGGCAGTTGATTTTTATAAAAATGAGGAACGCAAGTATAAAATATACCTGAACAATCTGGCTTCCGATATATGTGTTCCTCTCGCAAATCTGTTGAAAGCCCGCAACCTCGAATTTCTTCCGGGATATATCGCTGTTTATCAAAAATGGCTTTCAAGCCATCCCGAGTTGAGCCTTTATGGATTAGCTCTCTGCATATCATCCCGGCAAATGTGGTCAGTTAATTTTTACCACAACGCACTCCCTAAAAGTTCTGTTCAAGTGATACGGTAGAATCTCATGATTTATGATTATATTATAATTGGAGCAGGACCCGCCGGGGCGACGACCGCATTTTCTCTCCAGAAATTAGGCGCACATTGCCTTGTCCTCGAAAAGGAAGCAAGTCTTAAAGAGAAGATATGCGGCGGGTTACTGACATATAGCGCACTTTCCAGCCTATCAAGCGTCGGTATGTGTCCTGATGAACTGCTGGAACTTGGAGCGGTCAAATTCCATCATTTCGCCTGTTTTTCAGGCGACGAATCGGTAGTTCACAGCTACCATGCGGGGGAGTATGGAATTGGGACCGCAAGAGCCGTGTTGGATAACTGGCTCCTTCGTAAAGCGGCGGAACAGGGAGCGGAAGTTCAATATGGAATCAATGTACAAACTTTCTCGGAAAACGAGGGTCTATATAAGATAGGGGATTACCTTGGGAAACGCCTCGTATTTGCAACAGGCGCACGCGGATATTGCTCGGCGGATGTCAGAAAATGTCTGGCAGGTCAAACCTTCGGCCTTTCGGCTCAGATTGGCGGTACGACAAATCTTTCTCCTGAATATGTCTATTTCTGGTATATCAATCATGAAGGAGAGTATTTTTGGTGCATACCGATTCGGAAAGGCCTCTGGAATATAGGAATCTGGTTTCATGACGTACCGTCCTCTCCGGCGACGGTCTTTCACGAGTATCGAAAACAATTCATTGATTCTGCATTTTCGTCCTATCAGTATGTTCTACCGTTGCGGGGGGCGTTTTGTGGGAATGTGGATTTATCCGCTTCCCTTCCAAACGGTTGCTATGGAGTCGGCGACTTCGCGGGTTGCAACGATTCTTCGACCGGGGAAGGACTGCGATACGCAATTGAGTCAGCCATACAATTTGCTGACGAAAGAGGGGGTTGATTTATGATATTTCGCATTCATCAAATTGACCATGACGGTTGTTCTGTCCTGTTTTTCCCGGACAGCCTGTCCATTATCAAGACTGCCCCAAAATTGGCCTCTTTCTATATTCAGGCTGCAAAAAGTGCGGATGAAGAAGAATTCAACCGTTATTTGTGCAGTATTGCACACGCGTATCCCGAAATATGTGAACGGAGCAGACAGGAATACAGTGCTTCACAAGATTCCTCCTGCGAAGATACTCCTTCTGATTTTTCAACGCTGATTCTTCATGTCTCAAATGACTGCAATATGCGTTGCGCATATTGTTTTGCGAATCACGGGGTCTATCAATCTTCCCCCGGAGTGATGTCCGAAGAAATTGCCATTCGTGCGGTCAGCCTGTATTACAGTCGCTTTCGTCATATCCATGAGATAAAATTTTTTGGCGGCGAACCGCTGATGAATATTAGCGCGATTAAGGCGGTTTGCGCTTATCTCTTTGATAAAGCCGAAAGAGGGAAAATTGAGAATCTTCCCAGATTGAAAATTATTACAAACGGCACAATTTTCAATCAGGAAGTCCTTGACGCCGTAAAACGGTACGGGATTCAAGTGGTATTCAGTATTGATGGCCCCCCTGAAATCCACGACAGCCAGCGCTATTTTATGAAACGCCGTCCCTCTTATGGAGTGATAGCCGAGAATTTGAAAAAATGGAAATCCCTTACACAGGGAAAACAGCCCTGTTCCATCGAAACGACATATTCAAACGCCCATAGAAATGCAGGATGGAGCATAGCCAGAGTTGTTCGATTTCTGTACGATGAGTTTGACTTGAAGGAGGGGCAAGTCAATGTTTCTATGGTGAATTTATCGCCCACACATCCCCTCGCTTTGAGAAATATTCCTGAGATTTGGCTGGAGTATGCTCGCGATATTGTCCAAAACAAAAAAAACGATAACCGTTTTGATGGCGATATAAAGATGATGGGATATATTTACAGTCTCATCAACCGTAAGCGCACGTCATCCGTGATATGTTCCGCCGGCGGACGTTGGGCCGCCGTTTCCGCGCAGGGCGATATTTACCCATGTCTCATGTTTATGGATAATCTTCCTTTTCATATGGGAAACGTCCATGATACCGCCACATTTCACGGTGAAAAATTTCACCGTATTTCCAATATGTTTCAGCAATGCCGCCCAAACGAAAGCAATCCGTGTCTGCGATGCTTTGCAAATCAGGTGTGCCGAAAATGCGCGGGCATCAATCACTTTTTGACGGGAAATATCGGGGCGCAGGATTCCAGTATCTGTGAGGCTGTCAGGGGAACCATTGAAATATTGGCCTGCGGAATTGCGGATGGCATTTTGAAATAATCTGCGGGTACCATAAATGTGGAGCGTCCACATACTCCACAATGGACTTGCGTCATGAACAAGTCTGCCTGTTAAGTATTACCGCGAGGTGTTTTTATGAAATATTTGTTGGTTGCCCAAAGCATGGAGAAATACAGCAACTTAACAGAATATTGTATGCCTCTTGGTATCGCGTACATTAACGGCGCAATGCGAAGCAGGGGCTTTGATGTTGACGCTATCAATATGCTTTTTGAGGACGCTCCATTCAACGCGCTCTCTGAGAAAATCAAGAGTCAAAAAATTGATGCGCTGATGTGCGGGGGATTGACCTCAGAATATGCGTTGTTGAAGAGAATCTATAACATTGCGCGAGAAGCAAACCCTGACATTATCGTGATAGGGGGCGGAGGCGGCTTTACTTCCGAACCGATTCTTTTTTCCGAAATGACAGGCGTAGACTATGCTGTCATAGGCGAAGGCGAAATCACGAATTGCGAATTGGCGCAAGCGTTGGAAAACGGGACGGACGTTTCTCAGATTCCCGGCATTGTCTATAAAACGAAGGATGGATATTGCCAAACGCCTCCGCGACCTTTTATAAAAGATGTGGATTCTATTCCGTTTCCATCCTATGAGGGTCTGTCAATGGACAAGTATTTGGATTATCAAAATGTGGATGGGTGGTATAATTACTATACTTACTATTCGGATAATCCGAGGCTTATGCCCATGTTAATGGCTCGTTCTTGTCCGTTTAGGTGCAGTTTCTGTTTTCATCCTATCGGCAGGGGGTATCGTGTACGGTCATTAGATAACTTTTTCCATGAACTTGACCTTTGGATTCAAACCTACCAGATTAATGGCATTGCGCTGATTGATGAGTGTTTCAGCATCGACCCAGACAGGGTGATAGAATTTTGCCGCAGAATCAAGTCCTACAAACTTTCATGGGCCTGCCAAATGAGAGCCGAAACTTATACTGACAACGTCCTAAAAGAAATGAAAGAATCCGGATGTATAGGAGCGGTATTCGGCATTGAAAGTATGTCCGATCGTGTGCTGGACAATATGAATAAGCACTTGAATCGGCAGATTATTGAGACAGCCTTGAAATTGACCTATAAATATCAGTTAGGCTGTTCCGGCAATTTGATTTTTGGCGCGGAAGCGGAGACATTTGACACTATGTCCGAATCGCTGTCATGGCTTCACACTCACGCGAAAAAATACGGAAATTATCCGTGCCGTCAGTTCGCCTACGTCCAGACCTATCCGGGAAGTATATACTATGAAAATGCGTGCAGGACAGGCTTAATCCCAGATCGGAGAAAATTTATCCAAGACGGAAATTGGGATTTGAATATTACAAGTCTCTCTCAGGAAGATTATTCGGCCATTGGAGATGTTATTCGCCTTTGCCGCAGGGAAAATTATAATCGCGGCGAGGTTATTGATTATACATTTTCGGATGATGAGCACGCCGTTTTCACATTCCGGTGTTCCTACTGCAATTCCGTCAACACATACCGCAATATGAATCGAAAGAGGTTCGCCGAAGGCAAAATTAAGCGCTTAGGATGTCGGCATTGCAATATGCTGGGCGACTATATTCTTGATACGCGTAAATTTTTCTACGACGAATACTTGGCCATCCCATGGTTTTTTGATGACGTAACAATCAAACTTGACGAAGAATATTTTCTTCAGCGGGGATGGAAAAAAATCGGCTTTTGTGGAATGAACGCTTTTTCCAAAAAGATGATTGGTTTCCTCGCCGGATTCAAGAAAATAGATGTGATTTTTATATATGATTACCAGATAAGGCCCGGTTTTGATTGCAGTGTTCCTCAAACGTCCGACCCTACGTTCTTAGCATTGGCCGATGTAATTATAAACGCCGATCTCGCTTATTGGACAGATATGGAAAAACATATCCGTAGTTTTTACAATGGTGAGATTGTTTATATGGAAACGCTGCTGAGGGAGTTTTTCAATGGATGACATGATTACCGCATCCGCTTTTGAAAAAAGGCTTGACATTACTTTTTTTACTGTGCGGAACGGCATTACTACGATTGGCGCAAAAGCGTTCAAAGATTGCGTCAATCTAAAAAAAGTAATTCTCCCAGACAGCCTTCAAGTAATCGAATATAAGGCTTTCGCTGGCTGTACTGCATTAGAAAGTATTATTATACCGCCTCATGTTAAAATGATTGGCGGTGCCGCCTTTATGGGTTGCGCTTCCCTGCAAAGCATCTCCCTCCCAGAGAGTATACGGGAAATCCATGAATGGGCATTTATGTCTTGCACTTCATTAAAGATGATATGTTTTCCTGATAATCTGATGCGCATTGAAGAAGAAGCGTTTCGGAGTTGTGAAAGTTTGGAAAAAGTATGTCTGCCTCCCCATCTTCACTACGTCGGGAAAAGGGCGTTTATTTATTCGGGATTATGCGAATTGTTTTTGCCCGATAATCTTGATACCCTGCATGGCTGGAGTTTAGCTGGTTGCAAAAAACTGAGCAAGGTCGTATTTGGAACGCGTCTAAAGCGCATCGAATCTTACGCTTTTTATAACTGCGTATCATTAGAAAAAGTCGTCTTGCCCGATTCTTTGGTTTCTTTGGGCGACGCTGCATTTTATCGCTGTAAGTCGCTTAAAGAAATCAACCTTCCAGAGTCTGTGACAAAAATAGGGGTCAAGACTTTCGCGTACTGTATTTCAATGCAACATATATATGTCGCGTTGAAAAATGTTGCTTTCGCATCTATAAACGGAGTTCTGTTCAATAAGGATTTAAGTGAATTGCTGTCTTTTCCGTCTGGAAAACATGGATTTTATTCTATTCCGAACAGCGTTAAGCGCATTAAATCTTATGCTTTTAACGAATGTCCTTTTTTGGAATCTGTATCCGTTCCGGATTCGGTTGAGTATATTGAAGATTATGTCTTTGCTCATTGTAGCGCTCTTTCGATGCCTTATTTCTCCCGGAATACTAAACTGGGAGCAGAATTGTTTGGCTCTGATTCCAAGAGCGAGTACATTCCTGCCTCATGCCGTCTGCCTATAATTTTTTCAAAAAATAAGAACCATATTACAATTTCTCAATGTGAAGTAATTCCTAACAATTTCTGTTACTGTTGGAAAGACCTAACTTCCATTGACATAACTGCTTCGCCTTTTGGAATCGAGAAGGAAGCCTTTGCATGGTGTACCTCATTGACAGAAGTTAATCTCCCCGACAGTATCCGTTTTATTGGAAAAGAGGCCTTTGACGGTTGCGAAAATCTCAGCAAGATTAAACTCCCTGAAAAATTAGAGGAAATCCAAGAGGGAGCATTTTCTGCTTGCGATTCATTGAGTAATTTAGTGCTTCCTGTCGGGCTAAAGCGTATTGGGAAATGGGCTTTCCGAGGTTGCAAGTCCCTTGCGAACTTGACTATCCCATCCAGTGTAACAGAGATTGGAGATGAAGCATTTGAATATTGTGACAATTTAATATATGTTCGAATCCCGTTAAGTATAAGTATCATGGGAAAAAATTTATTTTATCGTTGTCATAACTTGAAGAAGATTCTCTATTTTTAAGAGCCTGTTTAGTATCCCGTTGCTATCCCGCCGCGCATGGCCTGCGCAACATATTTCCTCCCATGCGGCTTGTTTTTCCCTGAGATACGTACTACTGAATTATTTCTATAAAAAGGCCGTGTTTAACGAAAAATCGCCGCATAGCCCGCGCATTTTGAGATACTAAACAGGCTCTAAGTTAAAGACATCAACGCGGATGTCACGCCTCTTTCCGCATTTCGCTGTCCTTTTCAATGATGAAATGTCTAAAGTTAAGAGTCTTATTCGTATGATAGACGAATGCTCCACACAAGAGGGGTTCACTTCCGAAGTATCCCAAAGCGGCGATGTGTTCACGCCGAATTGGTCAAAAGTGGAAGAGGTTAGTAAAGGAATGGAAGAGTACGCCAAAACTTGCTCTGACATTTCTAACAACGCGGAAAATATGCTTCGGGGTTTCTGCCGAATGTATGACACTGATTTTTCATTCCTTTACACTCAAATAAGCGCGGCGAGAAGATGGAGTGCATATGAATGACGAACTAATTCTGGTTGACATTTTTGATACCCCCATTGGAAGCGGGGAAAAAATGGTGGTTCATAACAATGGACTTTTGCATCGCGCTTTCTCTGTGTTTATCTATCACGGAGACAAGATACTTTTGCAGAAGAGAAATCAGCATAAGTACCATTCCGGCGGGTTGCTGACTAACGCTTGTTGTTCACATCCCAGAGTGGGAGAAAAATTGACCGCCGCCGTTTCACGGCGACTGGAGGAAGAATTGGGAATCCGCTGTGATTCGCAAGAACTTTTCCATTTCGTGTACCGGGCAGAATTTGAAAACGGTGTCACCGAATATGAATATGATCACGTTTTTGCGGCTGATTATTGTGGTTCCCTTTTACCTAATCCCGATGAGATTGAATATGTAAAGTGGATTAGTTTTCAGGCACTTGGCAAAGCAATAGCAGATACTCCTAATTTGTTTACACCGTGGTTTATAATTTCAGCACCTAAGGTGTTAGAAATTCTTTCGAGTAGGCTATGATTATGAACGCATTTCAGTTGTTTTCTGATTCCGCAAAGCGGAAAAGCCGCGCCGTCAAGCGCGTTCGACCGTCCGCGAAAGCGGCGGTTCGGGGTATTAGGGGTGTCCCCTAAACAGCGATTTCCGCAAAACGATAGCGGAAATCATTGCTGGCGAACTACTCATGGAAAATTATGTAAATAGTTTCCCACTCAAAAATAAACTGCGTACAGAAAACCAGTTCACCGGAAATTTGGTTCGCAGTTACGGGAACATCGCTCCGCATTCTCGGCGCGAAAGTCCATTTTCCATTACCTGACCTCAAATTTTGCGCCCATAGCGTGTTGCGGAACTCAGCCGCGTTTCCAAAAGCGACGCCTGTTGCAGACAGGGATG
>Ga0255062_10000159_pt1 | contig 12843 bp, 25 predicted proteins | sample 177RNAGHGhighgp2_FD_183092 | JGI IMG/M metagenome (GOLD analysis project Ga0255062, IMG submission 183092) | Metatranscriptome of sheep rumen microbial communities from Palmerston North, Manawatu-Wanganui, New Zealand - 1770 RNA GHGhigh gp2... | ecosystem: Host-associated > Mammals > Digestive... | reverse complement strand
GTAATAACAAGTAGAGGTAAATCAATGCTTCTACAACTATTAATAATTTAAATTAAATATTTTTGTATTATGACAAATGTAAAATTGCCGATTACAACGGTACGTGAAGGTAACAAGATTACCAAGGTTTGTGTAGAGGATGTCTACAAGATGCTTAATCGTATTATTGAGAAGCAGAATGTTACTGCAGACCTATTAGAGTCTCTTCATAAGACTGTGGAAACTAAGGATGGACAGTACATTCCTGGTGAGTTTATTATCGGTACTGGTATCTCTCAACCCTGTCTTACAGATGCTTTCGATGAAGAGATTGGCAGCAATATTGCTTTTATGAAAGCTAAACTCAATGCTAACCTTAAGAAATACCGTTTCTTAACCAAGGTATGGAACAGTCTTATAAAGACTATTGATACTGTAGACGATGAATTTGATCGTGTATCTGAAATGATTCTAATGGATTTGAACGGTATTCGTAAGCACAATCCGGAGTACCTAGATGGAATTGAGGAGGAACTAGGTATTTTTGTATCAAAAGAAAATGAAGATGAAGAGTAAGCTTACTAATAATGAGCAGAAAAGAGTTATTTAAACAACTTAACGCACTTTGTGAAGAATTAAATGAAAAGTATTATATTAATTGTGGAGGATGTTGTTATGTTGCTTATTGTTTAGCTGAACAATTAGAAATATATAATATTCCTTTTACAATTATTAGATACGGAAGAAATAGGCATTATTCTATAAAAGTTTCGGATAGATATTTAAATAGAGATTATTATAGAAAAGAGGAAATTAGAGATTATCTAACAACTTGGAATTCTAAAGATTTATTTGAATATTATCATAATAACTATTGGAATGATACTTATGAACCAAAGTACAACGGGTGTGTAAAGAAAGCGATTAAAGCAGTATTTAACAAATATGGTAATAACAGAACCTGATTTTACTCTAAAACCTATTTCCGATGACTCTGATAAATTCGATTTAACTTTTAATAAAAGAGTTAAGAAAAGAGACACTGGTAAATATGAGATAGAACCTGGACCTACTCTATATGGTTTGTCATTTGCCCATTGTTTGAATAGAATAGCTCACCATAGAACAGCTAAAAAATATGCTGAGGATAATATTACTCTAAAAGAGTTTTTGGTTGAGTTTCAAAAGAACTATAGGGAAATTGTAAAACTTTGTAGAGAAACGTTACCAGAAAAATTTGATACAGGAGAATGAATAAAAATGTGATTATAGCCATATTATGTGTCTTTTTAGGCTTATTTATATGGTTCTATATTAGTGTAGCAGATTTCACTCCACCGTCATCAAAAGATGAATTATTACTTAAAAAAATTACTGAGTTAGAACTTAAGATTGACTCTTTAAACAATCAGAAAGACAGTATTAGAGCTGCTATTGATTCTACTCATATTAAAATTATCACAAATGAGAAACATTATCAAGAAAGGGTTACTAATATCATCTCTCAGCCTGATTCCTTTAGTGAGTCTTTCACAAGACAGTATCTCCGTGACTATGCCTCAACTAGAGGCTATCGTATTGTTGGAGCATCAGAAGCTGAGTAATGAAAATCCCTTACTTAAAGAACAAGTAAGCTCATTAGAGAAGTTGAATCAACTTTATGTTAAGACAGATTCTCTACAAAGAGAAGAAATCAAGACGTATAAAAATAAAGTTGCATCTGATGAGAAAAAAATTCAACATCTTAAATCCACTCAGAAGAAAACCATTATTGGTGCTTCCGTAGGTGGTATTGTTTTATTTATTTTAGGTTTAATTTTATGACATTTAATATTTATTTCGGAACTATTGGTAAGTCACTTGGTGTAAAGTATCGTTTTACAAAGAATTGTAATAGAGGTATGCAGGAAGCTCTTCGTATTGCTAAGAGTGCTGCTACTTCATTTTATTACAAGAATGAAGGTCGATATGGGCTTCCATCTTTCGAAGATATTAGCAAGGAGTCTAAGATTACAGGTCGCTCTATTGAATCTCTTTATGACGAGCATATAGAGGACATGTGTAGATGGTATGCAATTCCTTCAGATTTGGATACTATCCCATCTTATAAGCTACACTGGTAATGGATACATTGACAATTCATTGTAAACTTCTTGCAAAGGAAGTTGATTTAATGGATTATCAAACGTTAGTATTCAAAAACTTAGATAAAGCTCCATTCGGATGTGAATATTGTATGGTAACAGTATGGCCTAATTGGGAATCATATATTCCGAAAATAGGAGATATTGGATATTTAACGTATGATAGTGTTACTGGTGGAGTAGATACTTATTACGATAGAACATTAGACACCATCGTAAAATATAACTTTACTAATTTAGTTTTTAATAAATTTGTAAGGGAAATAGATAATTCTAAAAAAGATATTATTATATGAAAGATTTAAATGAATAACGTATTAGGAGATGCCTTGCAGAAGGCTTTAAATGCTAAAAAGAACGACTTCTCTTCATTTGTTTGGAAAGGTGAAAAGAGAAAGGAAGGAGATAAATATGTACAGGATTCTATTAGACTTATTGATATGACTCCAGAGCAACTTAAAAAGTGTTATGAACACTGTGAGAAGATGCTGCACAATGAGGACCCAAAGAATCTTGGTCGTTATAATGTATTGGAAGAGGTAACTGATCAAATGAATAAGTGTAACGTTGAGTTGCTGCTTAGATATTATGAGAATAGTTATCTGAAGGATGGTAGAAGTGATATTCGTAGAAAATCACTTTGGATTGCTCTTAGAGAATTTAAGGGAAAAAATCCAGAAATTGATGATTGTCCAATTACAGATATAACTCAAAATCTTCCTTCTGAATTTAATGATATCAAAATCTCTGATTTAATGGATGGATGTCTTGATTATCTTGGTGCTTTTAATAAGCAGCATTTGACAATGACATTTATTACTAAAATGGGACTTTGGTTCACTAAAGCTGAAGAGAATGAACTTAAAGGCAATTCTAATGCTGATAGATTGAGAATTGCTAAAGAGAAGCTTCATCTACCCGAGAAACTGAATTTGAAGTTTAGTGAGAAGGGATTGTCTTATCATGAAATGAGAGCTATTCTTATACTTCCTAAGAAACAGAAGTATTCTGATATGACAACTGAACAACTTATTACTCTTAGAAATAAGGTATTGCTGCGTTTCCAGCGTGAGGTAGATGGTCATATCTATAGTTGGAGAAAGCTTCAAAAGCAAATTGAACTTGTTGCTAAAAATAGAGGAATTAATTTACATGACTAAAAAGGAATTAATAGAGATGCTTTCCGATGTTCCTTATGACTCTGAAATACGTACTGTAGAAACAAGACAAGATTTACTTGGTTCAGGTACATATACAAGAGAAATTAAGGGATATTATGAAAATAATGGTTATTATGTTTTATGTGGATTAAACGTAAGACCTTATAAAGTAATAGAAAAGCATGACTAGAACTGAACGACAACAAGTATCAGTTAAACGGTGGTTAGCATCAAAAGGTAAAGGAACAATTGTTGGTGCTACGGGTTATGGAAAAACTCGTTGTGCATTAATGGCAATTAAAGCTTTATTAAAGAAATATCCTCAGTTTAGGATTCTTGTTGTTGTTCCTACTGATGCTTTACAAAAACAATGGTTAGGCCATGTCAATGATTGGGGTTTCCAGCTTAATGTAGAAGTAGTTATTATTAACACTTGTATTAAACATAAATGGCAATGTGATTTATTAGTAATTGATGAAATACATAGAACTGGAGCTGATGAATTTAGTAAAGTCTTTAACTGTGTTAAGTATAAAATTATACTAGGACTTACTGCAACTATTGAAAGACTTGATGGAAAACATTTAATTATAGAAAAATATTGTCCTGTTTCCGATGAAGTTAATACAATGGAATGCTTAGTTAATGGTTGGATATCTCAATATAAAGAGTATCAAGTATTAATAGATGTAGACAATATTGATTATTATAAATCCTTACATACTGAATGGTTAAAACACTTTGAATTCTTTAACTATGATTTTGGATTAGCTATGTCTATGGTTTGTAAAGATGGTTGGAAAAATAAAATAAAATATCGTGACGAACTATATAAGGGAAATGATGAAAATATGAAGAAGCAAGTAATGCAATCTATCAATTATCATGCAGCCCAATTCATTAAAACAATGACAGCCAGAAAATCTTTTATTTACAATCATCCAAAGAAATTAGAAATAGCTAGAAGAATAATGGAAGCAAGACAGGATTCTAAAATAATTACATTCAGTAGTAATGTAAATATGGCAGAAGCAATTGAGGGAGGACAAAATGTGTATACAGGACAAACTTCCAAGAAAAAAGGAAGAGTAATGTTAGAAGATTTTATATCTGGCCAAATTAAAACTCTACATTCTTGTAAAAAACTAGATGAAGGTTTTGATTGTCCAGACGCTTCTGTAGCTATTATTTTAGGATTTGATAGTTCTGAAACTAAATCAACACAAAGACGAGGACGTGTAGTTCGTAAGTTTGAAGATAAAGTAGCTGAAATATTCTACATTGTACTTAATAATACTCAAGAAACTAAATGGTTTGCTGAGTGTCACAAAAAGACTGATAATTATTTAACCATTGATGAAAAAGGCCTTGAACAGGTATTAAGAGGAGAAGTTCCTAATGTTGCGAAACATAAGCCTAAGGAACTGATGTTCAGATTTTAATATTAGTAGATATTTATCTTTAATATATATGCATTGAATAACGCAGAGAAATCTGAAGAACACGATTAGCAGCTAATGGAAACTATTATGCTGTGAAATATTTAAATCACGACTTAAATACAGAGTTGATTTTAATGAGTCAATATAAAATAGATTCAAATGAATTAATGTGTATTAAAGTCATTCTGTTAGCTCAAGATGGAGAGTATGAATACCTTCAAAATTTTGCTCAAGTATGTCAATTAAGATTGTTATTAACAACTCTTCAAAGTAAAGGAATTATTCTTAAAAGTTATAAACTTCCAAAAGAAGGTTCTTCATTTATTCCTGAAGATGTTCAATTCAATCAGAACTTCCTAAAGAAGTACTATCGAAGTGCTTATGAAATGGGAGAAGAATTGTTTTATACTTATCCACAATCTTGTGTAGTAAATAACCAAGTTTTTAATTTGAGAAGTGTTAGTCATAAGTTTAATTCATTAGAAGATGCTTTTGCTAAATATGCTAAACAAATTAAGAATAATCCAGATGTCCATAAAGAAATCTTGGATAATATCCGTTGGGGTATTGAAAATGGTTATAACTTTACTACTCTTGATAGATTTATTGTAGATAGAGCATATGAAGCCTTGAAAGCTTTTAGAGAAGGTAATACCATCAACATTAATCTTGAGTCAACACAATTACTATAATGAAAAAGTATTTAGTAAGATTTGTCACAATAGACGGAGACTATGACAAGGAGTGGTGTTATGCTAAAAACTCTGAAGAAGCAGAATCAAGTATCTTATCAGATCGTTGGGATGTAGATTACATTGAGTATGTTGAAGAGCTATGACAATAGCAGAGGCTCTACTCCAAGAAATTGATTTAGGTAGAGAAGGAAGAGCCCAAGGTTATTCTATGGGTTTACCCAAACTCGAGTCTGTGATAGATGGAGTTACCAAAAGAACAATGACAGTATTGGCTTCAGGTACTGGTCAGGGTAAATCAAGTTTTATTTTATATGCTTATGTGTATCGACCACTAATGGAACACTTGGATGATGATAATTTCTATGTGTCCTATTTTAGTTTGGAGATGCCTGCTACTATTATATTTGGTAAATTACTTTCAACATATATATTTGAAAAATATGGAAAAGAACTTTCTGTTAAAGAGATTCTTTCTAGAAAAAAGGATTATATCTTAAGTGATGAAGACTATCAAATTGTTATGGATAGTATGGAGTGGCTTAATAAGATTGAAAAGAAAATCCATATATATGATAAATCTCTTAATGCAGACAAACTGTATGCTATTCTAATGCAAAAGTTAGAAAAGTTTGGTAAGTTTACAGAAACAGAGAATAGAAAGATTTATATACCAGATAATCCAGATTTGTTGTATGAAGTTGTTATTGATCACGTTGGTTTGTTTAAACCTTCTAATGGTCGTAATAAAAAAGGAGAAATTGATACAGCTGTAGCTTATCTTATTACACTTAGAAATATGTGTGGAATATCTCCAACACTGATTCAGCAGATTAATAGAGAGCAAAGTAATATAGAAAGATTTAAAGCAGGTAGAACTGGAATTCAGTTATCTGATTTAAAGGAAACTGGTGATACTACTGATGCAGCTGAAGTAGTAATTGCTTTGTATGGTCCAAATAGAGATAAACTAAATGTTCATAGAGGATATGATGTTAAAACTCTTGGTGACCATATTAGAATGATTCAAATTCTTAAAACAAGATTTGGAGAAGCTGATAAAGAAATTGCTGTTAATTTTCATGGTGGAATTAATATTTGGGCAGAATTGCCACTACCTAATGATATTTATGACTATACTAAATATCTCACCCCAGATTATTTATTAAAGAAAGAGGGTGATGAAGATGTTTCCATAGAAGAAGATAGTACTGTAGAAAACAAATTTAAATTGATAATTTAAGTATGGCTTGTGAAACTCTGTGTATTTACGGAGAATCGGGTACTGGAAAAAGTACTAGTTTAAGAAACATGAATCCTGCGACTACATTCATTATTAGTACCACAGGTAAACCACTTCCCTTCCGTGCTTGGAAGAGTAAGTATAAAAAGTTTACTATTAATAAGGAAACTAAGGAAGTATCAGGAAATTATTTTGTCCACTCTAATTGGGAGCAGATTCTCAAAATTCTTAAGATAATTAATACAAAAATGCCTCATATTAAGACTGTTGTTCTTGATGATATGCAGTATATTTTGAGTTATGAATTTGTAGATAGAGCTACTGAAACTGGTTATACCAAGTTTAGTGAATTAGCTCAGCATCTTATGGAAATTTTGAGATATTCAGAACAAATGCGTGAGGACTGTACTATGTGTTTCTTAACTCATAGTGAAAACGTGGGAACAGAAATTGATCCTAAATATGTTATCAAGACGGTTGGAAAGCTTCTGGCTGAGAAGGTAACTCTTGAGGGATTGTTTACTTATATCTTCTGCACTAAGGTAGAAGAGGGAGATGATGGTAAGATGCAATATAAGCTAATCACTAATAATGATGGTAGGTGTCTTGCTAAGACTCCAATGGATATGTTTGAGGATATGGAAATTGATAATGACCTCAACAAGATACTTGAAGTTATTGACAAGTACAATAACGGTGACAACGAAGAAGAATTATAATGGAATTGGAAATTCAATCAGCAAAGCTTATTCTGTCTATTGTTGACAAGGAGACAGGTGAAATTATTACCAAAGAGGCAACTCTTGGAGATTTTAAAGATGCTAAAAAGACTACAAGTTCTGGTACAAGAACTCGTAAGCCAAAGGATGATGGTGATCCAAATCCTAAAGCCACTCTTCTTGAAGGTAAGATTCAACTGAACCAAGCAGCTATGGCTCTTGTAGGTTGGGAACCCGAAATGAAGATTGACATTCGTTTTGAAAAGAAAGGAAAGCAAATCACTCCTATTATGATGGAGGACATAGCTAAAGGTAATAGACTTACTAAGACTAATACTATTAGCTGTCGTGGTTCTAAACATGATAATCTTGCTGAGTATGGTACAATCTTTGATGTAGTACCTTATGAAGGTAAAGATGGCTGGTTTAAACTAGTTGGAGATGCTCCTCAGAAAGAGGATGATACAGTAGAAATTCCAGAAGAAATCGCTAATCCTGAAGACGAGGATTTGAATGTTGATGAAGATGGAATTGAAGCAGCAAATATTGATTTCGATCTTGACGTAGAGTAAATAATATCAACGTAATAGATTAATCAATAAGATAATTATGATGGTACTATATAATGTACTAATTTTTAAAATGTATTAATGATTATGGCAAATTTTTCTTTTAGCGCAATTGGTGAAACTTCTTTCGTAAATAATGGTCCTCAGTATCTTCGTCCTTATGATATTTATGAGGTTAATCTGACTAAGATTGAGAAAACTTCTCTTAAAGGTAAGGATGGCACTGAGTATCCTGTAATTGCTCTTGAGTTTACAGGATGTGGTGATAAGACAGGTGTGTATAATCACAATCTGTTTGTACCTACTAAGGACTCTGACTTTGAGCGTAGAGTTAATGAGACCAGCGGTGCTAAGTATCCTTCTGCTTTTGAGCAGTTCCAGTATACTCTGATGCAGCTTACTCAGGTAATTAATCCTAAGGGTGCTGAAAAGATTAAGGAGAACGCTTCTAAACTGAAGACTATGGATCAGTTTGTAGACCTTATTATTAAGGCTCTTACAGGTAAGACTGATGTTAAGTTCTTCTTGAAGCTTGTAGGTCGTACTACAAACAATCAGACATATTCAACTCTTCCTAATGCTTGTGTACTTGCCAAGGATGCTAAGGCTGAGACAAAGCCTTCAGTTCTGAACTTTGTTTCTACTGATGCTAAGGCTCTTACTTGGAGTAACTATGAGTTGACTCAAATGAAGAAGTATCAGGAGGCTAAACCAACTCCTATGAAGGATACAACTGATAGTAATCCAGATGTAGCTGACGATGATGTAGATCTTGGTGATATCGATCTAGACGACTAATCATCGCCTATAGATTCTTGTTTAGAAAATTTAAATAATTATGTATTTTTCAGCATTAGAACCCGAAGTAACTAAAGAATTTATATTTTCTAAAGGAGTAAATCAAGAATCTATAATGCAATTCTATACCGGAATAGATGTAACTAGTAAAAAGTTACACCTATCTCCGTTTAGAAATGACCATAAAGTAACTTGTGCTTTATATAAGTCTAAATCCGATATATTATATCTTCATGATTTTGCTACTAATGAACATATAAATTGTTTTCAAGTAGTAATGAAGAAATATGGTGTAAACTATTATGAAGCACTAAATATTATAGCTAGGGATTTCAATTTGATTAAAGGTTCTAATAATGTTAAAGAAGCTCCTATAATTGTTAAACCTTTAAAAGAAACTGAGAAAACTCGAATTCAAGTTCAAATAAAGAATTTTACTGAACAAGAATTGAAATGGTGGGAATCATTTGGAATTTCTAAAAAGCTATTAAAAAAATATCATATCTTTTCTGTACAACATGTTTTCCTTAATGGAGAATTGAAGTTTACTTCAGCAGAAAATAGTCCTATTTATGGATATTATTTTGGTAAAGATAAGAATGGTATTGAAAAGTGGAAAGTATATTTTCCATTAAAAACAGAGTATAGATTTCTAAACAATCTTTCTAAAAAAGTCTTACAAGGTTATCACCAATTACCAAAGACTGGAGATTTATTAGTTATCACTAAATCTATGAAAGATGTAGTAGCTCTCTATGGATTTGGTATTGCTGCTGTTAGTCCTAATTCTGAAACTCTTTTTGTTGATGAAAAGAAACTTGAGGAGTTTAAGAAAAGATTTAAGCATATTCTAGTACTTTATGATAATGATAGACCTGGATTACATAATATGTGGCTTATTCGTAAGCAACATCCAGAATTAAACTATTTTTATCTTCCTTTCTATTTATCTAAAGACTTTACTGACTCCATTAAATTAGTAGGAGTAGATAATATGAAAGACTATGTGAATGATTTTTTTAAAGAGTATAAATTTAAATAAAATATGGGATATTTAAACTGTAAAAATCCTTTTAAAGAATCTGCTGCAATTAGTAGAAAAATAGAAAATAAATTAAGTTGGTTTAGATTGGTTGATAAATTGTTTAATAATTTGAATTTATAAATTATGAAAGTATACTTAGCTAAAGATTGGACAGGAGTACATGTATTTGCTGATGTTCCACAGTTAAAACAATGTGGAGGACTACCCCCAATATGGTGTGGTCATAAACTTAAGGAATTTGAAATAACAATGCCTTGGGTTGATGATGTTCCTAGAGGACAATATGTTGAAAGACAAGTTTGGTGGTCTATAGTAAATGAAGTAAAATGAGGGTTACTTATGAAAATATAAAAACTTTACCTATCAATGATAGAGAAAAGAGGTCACTAAAGAATCTTTTATTAGATGTCGATGATATCAATAAAATGAATCTTAAACCTCCTATCTACGTTGATTGGCAAGATTATCACAATGAATATTCTCCAGAACGGACAGACCCATGCCCTGATTATTATGGTTGTTATACTTTAAAAAGTGAAGTATTAAAAGGTGAAATTATAGGAGTTGAAATGACTATTGATATGCTTGACAATACTTTATGTACTTTAAGTAATTATGTTATAAATCTATGACAAAAGAAGAAGTATTAGAGATTATAAGAAAAGGTTTAGGAGAAAATAGTGAATATACTGCAGAAGATATTTGGTATAAGATAATTGGTATTTATCTTAGAGAAACAAGTAATAGTAAATACGATGGCAAAAGCTAAGTAGCTGAATACTGGAGTCAAGATTACTGATAAAGGAGGTAATACATTTGTGTATGATACTATAGAAAAAGCAGCAGAAATGACTACTCTATCAGTACAGACATTAAAAATAAGAGCTAATAAAAATAGTATTCCTAAAGATGGAATACAAGTGGAGTGGTTAGATCCACACACTAAAAAACATTATACTGCTAAGAGATCTAAGCAAAAAGGTTCACAACTTGAGCTAGATGTTATTCATAGACTAAATGATATGGGTTATCACACAGTGAGTAGCCGTTCAAATAGTAAGATGTTGGATAATTCCAAAGTAGATATAGATGATTTAGATGGAAATCTTCCTTGTTATATTCAATGTAAAGCAACACAAACAGTCCCTTCTTATTTTAAAATAAAAGAGGATTGTCCATTAAAAGATAAGCCGTTTGTTGTTGTTTGGAAAAAACAAGATAAAGAAGGTGGAAATAGCCCAGGAACATTAGTGTTAGCTCCTGTTGAGATGTTATATGATTATTTAAATTTAAAATTGAAAAATGAATAAGTATTTGTGGGCAGAATGTCCTACAGACTATTGGCCCAGTATTAAAACTCTTGTTGCAAAGTCCTACAATCATGCTGTAGAGAAAATAGTTATTAAATATGGTGAACAACTAGATGATGATTACATTTTAAATACAGTAGAGACGTGGGATCAGTTAAGGGAATACCTTAACGATAATTATAGTATAGCATTATCAGATTTAGAAGAAATAGACGAATTATTATGAAAAGAGAAACTTATGTAAAGAGATTGGTTACTTCATTCAAGAACCTCTCTAAAGAAGAGAAAGAAACATTCATGGTTGAAACAGGTTTAACTGCAAAGACTAATGATTAAGAAGCTACAAATTGGTTGTGATTTAGATGACACAATCTTTGGATTCTCTAAGGGATATATTCGACGTTTTAAGAAATGGCCTAAGTATGATTGGGCTATAACGAGGAATGTCGAACATATCCTCATTAAAGAACGTGATTTTTGGGTAAATCTTCCTGTAATAAGAAGACCTAATTTCGAACCTAAACTTTATTGTAGTTCGCGTGTTAATAAAAAATGTTGGACTAAGAAAGCTATCGAAATCAATAATTTACCTAACAGTCCTTTGTTCCAGGTTCCTGGATATAGTATTCCGAAATCTAAATACATAAAGGGAAGAGTAGACGTATTTATTGAAGATTCTCCACATCAGTGGAAAGCTTTAAATATGGCTGGAATTCCGTGTCTATTAATTGACGGAGATAATAATAAAGAATATGGTCCTATTCTGAAGATATACTCCTTAGATTATGACGAAATTGAGGATGTATATTTTTTAGCTAAGGAAACAGGAATATTCGAGGAGTTTAGTAAGTATTTCGAATAAATGACACTTGACAATGAAGTAATAAAACAGGTAAAGATAACCCCAATTCTAGATTCTTTAAAATTAGAAGATATTAGTGATTCTGTATATTTTAGTGAACAATATAGTGATTATATTTCTAATAGTAGACTAGGTAAACTAAAGACAGATGGAGCTGAAGCATTTTTTGCAGGACTTAAGAGTGAATATAATCCTTCATTTGAAACTGGAGGTCTTATTCACCAGATAGTACTTCAAGGTGACGATTATGAAGTAGTTAATGGAATTTTTAAACCTACAGCTAAAGCTGGTTTAATGGCAGAAGCTTTATATAAATCAGATGGAAAAACTCCTACTGATGATGAAATTAAAGCTAAATCATATGAGGTAGGGTATTATAAAGACAAATTAACTCCAAGTCGTTTACTTGAATTTAGAACTAAAGCAGAACCTTATTGGAGAGATAGATTCCTATATGAACAAAGTAATCCATGGAAGGAAGGTGACAAAGAAAGAATTTATACTGATGTAAAGAATTTTGAATTGTTACATAACTGCTTACATACTCTAAATGCTAATGAAGAAATTCAGAAATTGCTACATCCTGAAGGTCTTACAGAGAAACCTATTATAGGAAATGAGAAAACTATTCTAATGGATATTAGAATGGAGGTTCCTGGATATGATGCTAAAACATATAAATTGAAAGCTAAATTGGATAACTTTAGTATAGATACTGAAGAGAATATTATAACAGTGAATGATTTGAAAACAACATCAAGACCTGCTTCTATATTTGACCCAACTTACTATAGTTATCAGAGAGAAATAGCTTTTTATTCTTGGTTACTTAAACTGGTTGCTAAGAAATTTTATAATGTTGAAAAAGCTATCACAAGAG
>Ga0255062_10000156_pt1 | contig 12873 bp, 6 predicted proteins | sample 177RNAGHGhighgp2_FD_183092 | JGI IMG/M metagenome (GOLD analysis project Ga0255062, IMG submission 183092) | Metatranscriptome of sheep rumen microbial communities from Palmerston North, Manawatu-Wanganui, New Zealand - 1770 RNA GHGhigh gp2... | ecosystem: Host-associated > Mammals > Digestive... | reverse complement strand
GGTTTGGAAACAGTATTATCACATGGTACTCAGGTTTCTTTAGTTGAAAAGCTGGCTTTGACGTGCTACTCCGGTGAAATAATCTGACAATAGTTGATTTTATTATCATTAACAAATATTATAACGTTTTACAGCGATAAATTGGGTAAATTTATACAAAGATTAGGTAATAGAAGCGCGATTTTTAAGCATTTTTTTTACAAAAAAAGTTGTTTTTTTTGACATTTTGTGATAAAATACATATGAAAAAGTATAAACATAGGGGCTATAGGACTATCCATAGCCTTTCCTGTGTTATATAAAAGCTTGTTTAAGCTATAAAATAACCCGGTACTAAAGGGATTCGGAGGAGAGTAATGGCTGTAACGAAAGTACTAAGTATTGAAGTTACGGATATTGTTACCAGAGTCATCGAAATCGACTATGGTAAGAAGGATCCGGTTATTCACAAGGCGGCAATTTTCCCTACACCTGAAAAAACGGTCAGTGATGGTGTTATCGAGGGTGTTGAGACTTTTGCTAAGGAGTTCCAGAGACAGATACATGGCTTTGGCACAAAGAATGCGGTGTTTGCTTTATCGACCAACAAGGTTATGAGTCGTGAAGTTACCATCCCTGAGATGAAGGATGATCAGATTTCGAGCTTCATCGATAACCAGAAGAGCGAGTACTTCCCTATGGATACTTCGGGACATGTTATAGTAAACAGAGTCCTTGACAGAGACAGGGAGAAAAAGCAGATCAAAGTTATAGTATATGCTGTTCCGCAGAAGCTTGTAGCAAATTATCAGTCTTTTGCTTCAATGGTGGGGCTTAATGTTGTTAGTATAGATTACAATGGAAACTCTATATATCAGTGGTTACAGAATCCTTCTCACAAGAGAATGGACATGTATCTCCAGATAAATGAAAGAAGTACTCTTTTTACAGTACTTGAGGACAGAAGATATGCTCTTCAGAGAAATATTAATTTCGGAGCCTATGCTTTGGCAGACAGACTTATCCAGAGTGGCTACTTTGAAGGTGAAGGCTTTGAACAGGCACTTACCAGAGCTGAAGCATTAAAGAAACTCGGTGAAGAAGAATTGGTATTTCCCAGTTTTTCGGCAATAAAGCTCAGTGAGCCGGATTCTGAAGCAGCAGAGAGACTCCACAGCGCGAAGGAAATGGTAACTGAGGGCTTAAGACAGCTTTTAGGAAACCTCTCCAGAGTAATGGAGTACTATCACTCTAAGAACCAGAACGCTGACATTAATGCCATATATGTAGGCGGATGTGGAGCTAAGATAAAAGGCCTTAAGAGTTTCCTTGAAAATGAGTTTTCAGGAGTGGAGGTCATCACTCTTGATCAGCTTCCTGATGTGAGGATCAGCTCCAATGTTTCAAAGAGCGGAATCAATACTACGGAACTTATAGCATGTATAGGTGCAGCCGACTCGACTATTACATTTGTACAGGCAGCACCCGGTGAAAAGAAGGCTATGTACAGCTTCATAGCGGCCATCGGACTGTTGGCGGTATGCGTAGGTGCGGCAGCACTTATATTCATCGGCAGGGGCAAATACAAGAGCGAGGAAAATAGGAATGAGAGACTTCAGGTAAGCGTTAAAGAGCTTGAAGACACAGGTATAGAGCAGCTTGAAGTTGATTACAATAATGCACAGGCTAACATCAACAATGCAATTGAAGCTGATAAGAGTACATATAAATATTCAGAACAGTGGAACGAGACATTAAAAGCGATTGAAGATTATGCAGTAAGCTCAATGACTGTTAGTTCCATATCTCAAAACGGCGATTCACTTAACATGAATGTATCGGTCGCTTCAAAAGAAGAAGCTGCAAAGCTGCTGTTACAGTTCCAGCAGATACCTTACTTTGAGTCAGTAGCCATAAGTTCGGTTACTGAAACAATTGATCCCGCAACGCTTGACAGAACAGTTTCGTTTGCCCTTTCGATTATGCTTAAGAAGTACTTCAATGAGGACATAAATGGTGATGGCAGGGTTGACGAGAACGATGATAAGACCGGTGACGGGGTCATTGATGAACTAGACCTGTACGGTGATTATAACAGGGATGGAACAATTGACATACGTGATGTTGAAGCAGCAAAGGCAGAAAACAGAAAGAATGTTATGGTGCTTGTAGCTAATGACATTAATAATGACGGTGTTGTTGATGCCAATGACGATGTAAATCAGGATGGAGTTATAGATAATGCCGATAGAGAAGTATTTGCAATGCTTGAGTCCGGACTTACACTTGAAGATATTATGCAGATACTTGAAGCACAACAGGCCGCAGCTGAGGCTGCAGCAGCCGGACAGGAGGGTCAGGAATGAAAATAGAACCTAAACATTTATTTATAGGTGCAGTAGTTGTGGCTATCATCATTATCCTGGCAGCTTATAAGTTTGGATATGAGCCTTTTATAGAAAAGGCCGATCAGTTAAAAAGCCAGAACGCAACACTCGAAGCAAGAAAAACAGAGCTGAATGAGAAAATGGCAAATCGTACCATGTATGTTGAGGGTATAGAGATTAGCGAAAAGATCATTGACAGTGTACTTGAAAAGTACGGTCCGGGTAACACCCCTGAAAAAACCATCATGATGGTTGTGGATCTTTGTCAGACTATCGGAGTAACAATAAATAACATTTCGTTCTCGAATGAAGAAGTGTTTTTCCAAACAGGCGAGAAAACAGAAGAAAAGGATAACTTGAGAATTATGAGCACCAGCGTTACCAATATCAATGTGGTAGGCGGTTATACTCAGACAAAGAAGTTCTTTGATTACATCAATAATTATTCTGAGAGAATGACGGTTAACAATTTTTCGTCTACATACAACCGTGAGAAGGGTGAGCTGGCGACAGCTGTATCACTTAACCTTTACAGTGTACAGGATAAGAATCATACGTATGTAGCACCGGTTATCGAGGATATTGAGCTTGGTCTTACAAACATATTCAGATTTGAAAATCCTGAAGTTTCCGAAGAAGGAGAAGAGGGAACCGAAAATGGAGAAATGGTTACTGAGTAATAGGTTAAAGCTTAATTGAGTAACAAAGAGGTCAGTCCGGTAAAAACCGGGCTGACCGAAAAAGAGGAAAGAAACCAAAGTTAGCACTACGGATTTGCCGTCATATAACGGGGAGGATGATATGATGTGTAAAGAAAAGAGATATGCGATGAATAACAAAGGTTCAACGCTGATAGAAATAATTGTCAGTGTACTGATAATTGCTATAGTTTTTGTACCGCTTCTCATGGGTATGAGTGCAGCGCTTAAGGCTAACGGCAAGTCGGAGCAGGCAATAAACTCAGAGAATGCGGCTGTCAATTGTTTGGAAGCAGTAAAAGCGATAGGGAAAAAAGGAGTGGAAACACTTGCTCCTACCGCAGGAGCTGGTGTAACAGTTACCCCGGCAGTTGCTTTGGCATTTGGTACATCAGCCAAGATAGTGAGAAAGACAGAAACAGTAGACTCTAAGATTGTTGAATATTTTGAAGTTAGCGATATCAAGGAAGGCCTTGAAACATATACTGCAAAGATATATTTCTCAGACAGTAATTATGTTGCTCCTACTGCTGATCCTGCCGATCCTACAGCATCAGTTACACCTACACCACTTTTTAATGACTATAAGTACATATCGTTCTCGAACCTTTCGGGAAAGGGAACACAGATGCTAAAGTACCTTTCGGATGAAGATGAAGCCAGGATAACAGGCTTCCGTTCGCTATCAGGTCATGCAACCGGAACTAGTATGGTTAAGCCTGAATGGACTATAGCCGACATAGTTAAAAGCAAACAGATAGAGTTAAAGATTAGTAAGGATAGCGAAGATAATTATTCCATAACATCAAAGAGTAATTACGTATTATATAATCATCAGGGCGGAGCATTCCAGTTCCAAAATTCAGGAGAGACATACACAGCTACTGATGAAAGTCCGAGAACAGTACAGTGTAAATATGGAAAGCCAGAAACTTTAGTTATTTACTACAGTCCTATCGCTTATGTTAAAGCTGCCGAAGATTCCTTTGATCATTCAGGAGATAAATTAGTTAAAAATGAGATTAAGATAATAAAAGATACAGAACTTGACGGATTACGCGTTTATGTGATCGTAACCGGTGATGATCCGGAAAATGATTACGTTAAGGTTACATTTGATGAGTCCACACTTGGTTCGGAGCATGTGAACAAAAACAGTGTTTTCTGCTCAGCAGAATGCAATTCGACTTCAGGACAGTTCACAAAGCTTGACAACCTTTATGAAGAAGGTGCGGAAACTCTTAAGATATATGATGTAAGAGTTGAAGTAGAAAACGTAGAGAAAAAAGGTACAGTAATCGAATGAGAAGAAAGGAGCGAAAACAGTGAGAAAAATACTAAGAAAACTTAACAACTCCGGTGCTACACTTGTAATGGTTATCGTAGCTATGCTGTTTATCGGTATTATCTCTGTCGCAGTTCTTGCACTTGCAATGGGTAATTTCGGAAACACACAGACCGTAACCAAGGCTTCGGAAAGTTTTTACACTGCAGAGACAGTAAATGATTCTTTAAAGATATGTCTTCAGCAGTACGCCAATAAGGCAGCAAAAGAGGCTTATATGGAACAACTTGCAAATGGAGTGGTTGAGGCTGCTGCATTCCAGACAAGTTTTAGGGAAAAATTTGCTGACGCGATCAAAACAAAAGATGGAGACGATCTGTTAGCTGAGATTCAAGGTAATACAAGCGAGACTCTTTCGGGATATACTATTAATATTCCTTATATTAATGAAGCTAACTTTAAGACTGAATTTTTAGCTAGTGGCATTATCAAGAATGTTGAGGTTATACATGTAGAGGCAGGAACAAATGTTACTACAAACCTTTGCTCAGACTTCCAGATATCTGCTGTAGCACCTCCTCTTGTATATGTGGATCCTGATAAACTCTATAAATATGATGTTGATAAATACCTCTTCATAAGTGATGCAGATGTTTCGTTTGGCGATAACCTCAACGAGATTGGAGGCGTAAACAATGCAATGGGAAGTATTTTTGCTAACGGTAATATCAATGTTCAGACATCAAGTATTCTTAATTTGAGTGCTAAGAACATTATTTCATCGAACAAATATTCAACAGAAGCCAATGCAAAAGGCAATTTCAATATGAACAAAGGAACCTTATCAATTATGGGATTTGGTAAGAAGTTCCAGGATGTTCATAAGACCGGGTCATATGATCCTGTTGATAATGTTAATGGAAACGTATGGTGTGACAACTTTGATATTGAGAACGGTACAGTAGTTATTAGTACTAAGACGAATCTTTATCTTGGTGATGACTTGACACTTGAAGGCGATGGAACCGTATTTGGTGTTGCTGATGCAGGTGAACCCGGTGATAACGGCGGTATCATAGCTTACAGTACAAGTTCCAAAGCAAGCGAAAAGGATGAAGCTGTAGGCGGAACAATTACTAGAGCAACAGCTCACAAGAAGAGCGGTTCAATTGTTATAAACGGTAAGAATGCTAAGCTTGACTTATCGGAGTTAGAAAAACTTTACCTTGCAGGTCAGGCATATACAGAGATACCTGATATCGCAGGATCTACCACAGCAACTAATATGTACTTTGCACAGGGAGAATCATTAACTTATAAGTCATTACAGTCGATATATTTAGTAGATGGTGCTAAGTTATATTACATGGATGGTGGTGAGAAAGTATACATCGGTAGCAACCCTATGAAGGAAGCAGATTTCGAAAAATGGTATGATGGAGGTTGCAGTACCGATGCTACAGTACCGACCGGAGTTCTTTCTACCGATAAGTTTGAGTACAAGTCGGTTCAGTATTCAAGCCATGCAGTTTATTATTATGTATATTGGAAGTTTACCGATGCTGATTATGCAGTAGGATATTTCAATAGTGTTAAGAGCGATGCTCTTGGCAAGCAAAAACTTTCAGCCATAGGAACAGGATTCATAAAGCTTCCAATAGGCGGATCCGTAAGCTCAAAGGGTAACTTGATTGGTTATGATGGCACAAACTTTACTTCAGTAGGCGGTGGTCTTTCGGCTGCAGCAAGTTCAGAGTGTGCTTCAGCTAAGTTATATTATAACAATATCAAGACAAGTCTTTCACCCGAATATTCAATGGATAACGGCGATGCAGCATTTGATGTGTTTGACAGTGTATTGTTTGCAGGTAACAAGCTTGGCCTGATCACTACAGGAAAACGTACTTACGATCTTACTGAACCGATACAGAATACTGCTAACGGTGTGGTAGCAATAGAAGGCGGAGTTGCCAAGAAAGATACCAAGAATTACAGTTACAAGCTTATAGTGAGCAACAGTGATCTTGATTTCTCATCTACTGATTTTACAGATACTCTTACAAAATACGTTATTGTATGTAAGGGTAAGGTAACATTTGACAGTGTGGATTTCAAGGGTATCGTATTTGCCAAGGGCGGAGTAAAGGTTAGCGGCAGCGGAAATAACTTTGAATGTCTCGGTAACTATATGTACGCCGGCGAAGGCGGAGCAACAGAGTATAAGTCAGAGTTTGATGCGTTACTGAGTGTCAGCCAGTCTTACATTGATGCAAATAAGGGTGCTGGTAAGTACTATGATGCTGATGAAGAGCTTTCAGAAGGCAGCAAATTGTTAAGAAGTATTTTCGGTGTAAGCGATGATAATGGTTCTGACGAAGATGCTGATACTGAGTATGAATTTACAAGTCTTAAGACTATAGCTTTCAAGTCGAACTATTAATTAAGTATATATCTGAAACTATTATCCGGCTCCTTTAAAAGGGGGGCGTAGGGAGCCGGAGCTTATGTGATGATACGCTTCAGATAGGATAAACATATGAAAAAAACTATAACAAATGATAATCGAGGTTTCAGTTTACTGGAACTTATAGTGGCGGTTTTGATACTTGGTATCATTTCTGCCACAGCCATTACAAGTTTTAGATCAATCTTTAATGCCAGATCGGAAGCTGCAGCAGAGGTTGCAGCCAGTGTATTAAAGCAGACCAGATCGAAGACGATGTCTCTTACGGATAATGCACTTACAGAGACATATGCAAAGTTTTATGTAAAAGGTTCGGATTATTATGTTGATTTGATCCGAGTAGAGTCTGATACTGATCCGGCAACACCGGATAATGTACAAGTGCTGGTAACCAAGATGCTTGGAAATGATGGTCTCACATTGACTTTTAGATCACATAGCAATACTTCAATTAGCAATACGGTTACTTCTACTAACGACGTAAAAGTGTATTTCAAAAGAAATACCGGCGGCATAGCAAGGATAGAAGCAGGGTCTTCTGATGACAGTAAGCTTGATGAACTTTTGATAACAGGCTCCGGCGGAGACAAAAAGGTTATAATCGTCAGAGGTACCGGACGTTGCTATAATGCGGATTAAGGGGGTGATCGGACGAAATGAAAAAAATGGATAATAAAGGTTTTACCCTTATTGAAATGCTTATCTCGGTTCTGATCACAGGTCTTATGATGCTAGGTGTATCAGCGTTCATGTCATCATCAAGAATGTCCTACTCTAAGGTGAATACAAGTGTTTCGCTTCAGGAAGAAGCTGGGACTACGGTTAAATTCCTTAACGAGATAGTTATAGAATCTAAGGAATGGGGATTCTTACAGGACATTAATTATACATCAGGCACACAAACATCATTAATTGATGTAATATGGTTCAGAGCACTTGATAATGAAAGTGCATTAGCAAGTAACAGAGATGAATGTGTTTACTTTATCATCTGGGAAAAAGCTACTAAATGTATTCGTTATAAGAAAGTGTCTATAGGGACTGGGACCGGTGAGTTTGATAAAACAGCTTATCTGGCCAACCCGAAAACTTATGTAGTTGGACTAATTTCAGACTCTTTCTTTGATGACTACAGTTTAGTATCAAGATATGCTGAATCCGTAAGCGTTACAAGAGACGCTAATAATCTTAAAAGATACAGCATAAGCATAACATTTAAGTTTAATGGAGAAGAATATGTTGCAAATGTAAACAGCGTCTCCAGAAACGATCAATAAAAAATTGTAACAAAGAGTTTTACACCTAAAAGGAGGAAACTATGAAAAAATACGGAAAAGGCATAGCTTTAGCCTTGGTATTCGCCTTAGTATTCAGTCTTTTTGCCGGACTCGGTCTGTATGGCGGAAATAATGAAACTATGGCTAAAGCAGCTAACGAAAAGGGTACAAATGATTATTGGGTAATGGAAATTGTACCTGATGCAAGTGTGGCCAAGTTTAACTCTCTTTCGTTTTCTGTTACGGGCAAAAATGTTAACGTTATAACTTGTACGCCTACAACGCTTAATGACAATGGGGCTGATTTTAAGTATATTAAAGACATAGACCTGTTTGTAATTAACCAGGATGGCGTTAAGGGGGGGAGCAAGTCTTTTATCGGAAATAATGGAAAGGATTTAGACTGGAACGTCGTTTACGAAATCTTTAAGAGGGTAGTAGGCGTATCAGGCAGTGATGGAAAATCGGCTAGATATATTATAGATGAAACTGTCTTTACCAAAGCTGATAAGAGCAGCCTTGCTTGGAATCCTAGGTTTATGAAATCTGATGGTATGAGTGGATATACCAATAAGAATAGTTATACTAGACCCTATAATGATGAGGGCTCAGGATCCAAGGTGGTTGCGTTTAGCAATAATGTATCAAAACTTTACATGATGCTTGAAATTATGGATCCCGGTACATTCTATGGATTATATTGCACAGATCTTCATGAAGCACAAAAAATAGATGTCAATAACGGTGACTTTTTAACATATGGTCCTGACGCTAGTAAGATATGTGATTTACAGGAGCTTGATTACAGATTTGAAACATGGGCACCTAGGTTCTTTGTACCTTATTTTTGGAATATAGATTCTGGCAGTAGTTTTGGTGTGGGCATTAACAGCAACGATGAAACAAATGAAAAACTGACTGTTAATCAGAGTTATAAAAGAGGATATGTATATTCCGGTTCGTTATCTCAATCAGTTATTAGTGGATACAACAGTAAAACCTTTAATACAGTTAAGAACAATGGACATACTTACAGAATAGCTGTAATTGCTCCTAATAAAACTAAAGGTGCTGGTACAAAGATAGCAAAAGGAATACTTGAAGCTGCATATAATAGTGGGGAATCATTAGTCGGCGGAATCAAGATGTCTATAATGAGCATGTCACAGTTTGCCGGAGATACAGATTCGATAAATAAATATGATGCCATTTATTTTGAGAATGATGATAATCCTGATGATGTATGGGCAAGAAATAATAATGTCTATGGAAAGTATTCGTCATCACAGACATTTAATGTAAAAAATGACTTTAAACGTAATAATAAAACTACCGTCTATTATGCAGGTTTGGATATAACAGATAAACAAAAGACAGAGTTGGCTAGTTATACTAAGCCTGTAGTGGTTAGCAGTGCTTTAAAGAATTCATCAAAACTTGCCAGTTCAAATATTGAGTCTTATCTTAGTTCATTTAGTAATAATGGTACTACAAAGATTATAGATAATAACAATCTTAATGTAGCAAATCTTAAGGCTCAGATCGATAATAATTGTGTTCTGATGGATGTTATCAGTACACCTACATTATATTCTGCTGCACTGACATTTGATTGGAATAATCAGGATGCATATAATGATTATTATACTTCAAAGGTAGATGTTGCGGACAGTAAGAGATATCTGCAGAAGCGTAGCGGTAGTTATTATCTTGACTTCCAGGTAAATCTTTCAGATAGTGCAGACCTGTATCTGTATATAGATTCAGATAACGACGCAAGATTTGATGATGAATCAAGTCATAGACTTGCTTCATCAGTGTCAGGTTATCAGTCTGTAAGTTATAAGTTGGATACGGCTAAATCAGGTGCTATTTATTGGAAATTAGAAGCTAAAAATGATAGCAAATCTTCATACGTTACTGGATTGAGTGCTATAAAGGCAGGCGAAAAGCGTACTTTAAACATTCTTCAGATCATTCCTTGTGATGAAACTGGAAATATGTGGGGGAATAATGACGATAGTGCAGATGTTTCATCAGTAAGTCTTGTTCTTCCTATGAAATCAGAAATAGAAGCAGCTAGTAAGATGAAACGTGTAAATGGTAGCGATGTCCTGAGGGGCGATATTGCAAACTATGATATTTTAGTTGGTTCTAACAACCGTTTTATGATTGACACTTATTTTGACGGGGCCATTAAGATTCAGAAGAAAAATCAGGCTACAGATTTTGATCACAGTTCCTATTCAGTGGTTAAATATTCTAATAACTCGGGTGTTATAGATAAGACAACTTGGGAGAAGTCTGCTGATGGTAATGTCTATTCAGAAGCACGTCCTAGGGCTATTTTATCAGGTGCAGGTTTGTTCTATTACTTTCTGGAAAAAACAGGAATGTATGATCTGAATGTTTTACGTATTTCAACATTGGAGTTTGCTGAAAGACTTCAGCTTACAGAAGATAGTGAATATGCAAAATATAAAATATATCAGGATGAAACCAATGGGAACATTTACTATATGGATCCCACTACTGAAAATGCTGCGGAACCTAAATATGTAGGCTGCGACTTATTATTCATGGGTGGAAGTAGCAGGTTCTTAGATCCTGACAGTTATGGGGATAATGTATTTAAAACTACTGCTCAAAAGCAGGCTTGGTCAAATGCTATAACAGTTATTACAAATTATTTAAGCAATTCAAAGAATCCTGCTTATATAGCAAATGGCGTCATGAACCCTGAGAGTAATGATGAATTGTCTAATGCATTACTTTCTGTTATGGGAATGAACCGATATGGAAATAACGATATTAATAATTTAACCCATGCTGCAAATAACTTTAAGAGAAGAAATAATGGTGGTGTTGCTGAAGCTGTAAAAACTAATGATGGTGCGATGACAATGTATCCTTATAACATCCCTTCGGATATGAGAGTGGCTAACAGTGCATCGGCATCAGTAGTATATCAGCTTGCACTAGATAATAGTAACGATATTAGTGTATTCTTTGCAACAGCAGGTATTTCTACGGGAGCCAATTTCTATAACATAATTGGTGATGCTATAAATAACTATTATTTATATAAGAAGGGTAATATTACTTTTGCAGCAATGGGATTTAACTTCGGTAATTCATGGGGGCAGAAAGCCTTTGCTATTAAGATCCCTGAGGCAGCTCTTTTAGTTAATGCCATTACCAACAGTGCAAATCCTGATAATAACGATCCGCCTAAGTTCTGGTATACTTTAAAGTTTATTGACGAGGACACTGGAAATCTTGTTGTTGGATATAGAAATCAGCTTTCTGCATTAGGTGCGACACATAAGATTGAACAATTCTTACCTACCGGTTATGGTTGGGATTCTACAAGTAGTATAGATGTCACCAGAAATGCTGACGAAGTTATGACGATTACTCCTCTCTCAACTGCTAAGATTGAAGAAGCAAAGGTAGAAGATGGTAAGATAAGCTTTGAGTTCTCTGACACAGACGGTTTTTCAGGTGAGTATTATATTTTAGTAAGGGTATACAGACCTGATTATGAGATCAAACAAAGGTTTATCGGCGATGGACCTTCTAAGAATTCGATCATTAAGACTGATACGGGTGTTCTGAATCCTACAGAAAAGAATGCTACTTTAACTGTAAGTCTGGTTAATGACAGCTTGGAAATGAAGGATCATAGTATTAATAATTCTTCAATAGCCGGAACCAGATATGCAGCTTCAACATTCGCTCAGAGCGGTCAGAATGTCAATATAGTATTGAAAGATAATGGTACAGGATTTAGAGGTCATTATGAGATCATAATTGATGTTGATGGACCTTATACCCCTAATTATGCAAACTATAAGATAGTGCTCAAGGATAAGAATGGTGTAGTACTTGATGCTGATGCTGCAAGTGGTGATCTTACATATGATTCAACATCTTCTGCTACATTGGATACTGTAACATACAATACGGATGCATATGATTATCTCCGTGTTGAAACAGAAGGTGGAAAGGGTACAGTAAGTGCTTCACATTCAAGTGGAAATGTAACATGTACACTTAGAGATAGTGCAGGATTTAAGAATGAGTATGTAGTATACGTAGTACTTGATCCTAAGACTGTTGAGCAGCCTCCTATTCCTACTATTAAGGTTGAGAACCCTGATAAGACAGAATACAAGGATGGTGATACAGACGCAGATCATGACGGAAATCCTGATGGTATCATAGATACAGTTCCTTCAGATCCTTCACTTCCTCCTTCACCTAACTATATTCCTACCGATCCTTCAACCGGTATCAGGTATGTGAAGTATACAGATTATCTGTATCCTGATTACGAGACAGCAGCAGATGGTACAGAGAAGGTTGCTGAAAGTGATTATCTGTATAAGAATGATGCAGGTCAGTATGTAATGAGGGTTGTATTCAGTGTTGACCTTGGAAAGGATTCCTCAGGCAACAAGGTTCCTGCAACTATCGATGTTCAGGTTAATGATCCTACAGATGCTACTAAGAGAGCAAGCCTTGGACTTCAGGTATATCAGGGAGATAAAGATCATCCTGTAACAAACAACAAGATTGTAGCTGACGGAACTACTTACTTCGTAGAAGTACCGATCACCAAGGCATATTACCAGAGCCTTGCAACTGCAGGTAAGTTGAACGGTATCAATCCTAACAACTTTGGTATGGATGCTACAGATGCATTTGGAGTAACTATAGTTGGTACACCTGAAAGCGGTATCTACGGCGTTAAGACAAGGGTTAACTTCGTAAAGCGTGG
>Ga0255062_10000153_pt1 | contig 12980 bp, 14 predicted proteins | sample 177RNAGHGhighgp2_FD_183092 | JGI IMG/M metagenome (GOLD analysis project Ga0255062, IMG submission 183092) | Metatranscriptome of sheep rumen microbial communities from Palmerston North, Manawatu-Wanganui, New Zealand - 1770 RNA GHGhigh gp2... | ecosystem: Host-associated > Mammals > Digestive... | reverse complement strand
GACCTGAAGGTGAATTAAGAAATACTTTAGAAAAGTACTATACACAAGAATTCTCAGATAAACTTCTAGGTGTCATTGATGAAATGGCGAACCATAGATACGGATTAATCAATCTTCCTACTGGATTTGGTAAGAGTTGGTTAATTGTAGGTTTACTGAGAATCTTTTGTGTTCAAAATAAAAATGATAATATTTTATGTATAGCAGATGGCTCAGCTGTAGTTAATGAATTACGTAGTAGAGCTGAATATATGAAATTAAATGAAGACTTTAAAGGTCGATTTGAGATTGTTAATACAGCATCTGTTGATGCGATGAGATTTGATACTCCAGAAATGGGTGAATGGTTAAAAAGTGTTGGTTTGATATTAATTGATGAATGTGATAATATTACTCCAACACTTAAAACTTTCTTAGATAAGAAGTTACCAAATTATAAATCAATATTTGGATTCTCTGCATCTCCTGATAGAGTAAATGGTCAGAAGATGGATATGGAAACTATTAAGTTTAATAAACTTACACATATGGCATATAAGGTATTAAAGTATGTAGGCTTTAGTTTTATAACTGAAGAACCTAAAATACCTGTTAGCTTGCATATAGTGTACTCAAAGTTTACTAAACGAAAATATCTTGATTTTAATGAAATTATAAAGTTCAAACAAATGGTCGATTTCGTGGCTCTACATAAGAACTTTGTAAAGGTACTTAAACATATTTCAGATAACTCTATTGACACTGTTTACGTCCCAACGAACTCAACTAAGCGAATTCTTAAGATTATTAAGAATATACAGACTTATGCACCTGAATTAACCTATGTATTTTGGGATGCAGGGAGTATATGGGACAGCCAAGGTAGAGTATTCAAAGATAACATCGAACTTCGTGATTTCTATAAAGACACACCGAGAGGTCTCCGTCCAAGAATTATCTTCTCAACTAGGACTTCGTTTAAAGGTATTAGTATCCCACAGATTACTGATATAGTCTATATAGAGAACTGTAATTACGGAAATGTAATTCAAACTATTGGTAGAACATATAGATCTTCAGCTCCAGCTATCTGGATTGTTCAAGAAAATGATCCTGAAGCCAATAATTTGTATCGTGCTACTACATTTAAAAGATTACGTATAATTAGAAATACGTATACTATCAAAGAAGAGACTTCAATTGTCATTGAATAAATCAAGTTCCAACGTCTGCAATAAACGTTGAAAACTTGATTTATAGGAGGTTACGTGAAAATATTTAAATTCGATTGTGAAGAATTTAATTCACTTAAGTTCGATAAATCCGATGAAGTTTTTACAGCATTGGATTTGAAAATTAAACCTGGTACTAAATTATTCTTGTTTAGACATAATATTAATAAATGCTTAGAAAAATTAGCAGATTCGGATATAGTATATCTGGATTTTGATAATGACATTAGTTATTTTTATTATGGTTATTATAGAGTAATTAGAATCTTGGGTAGACGTCCAGTCAATCCAAGTAATTTTGTTTATATAAATTCTAACCTTGATTTTAATCTTTTATTTAACTATTATTCTCCAGCTACATATGTAGTTAAGAAAAAGTTAGATAAGATTGAAGTTACGGAGGATTTATTAAACGTAAACTTCGTTGACCTACTTACATCCATTCCAGTTTACACTAAGTTCGAATTCACCGCATCTGAAATGAATATTCTTCATCTAATTCTATTGGGTGAATTATATGCAGCTACGATGGTAACAAATAAAGTGAATCTAATTGTTTCATTTGATCAATTATCTGAGACAACTTTGATATTGAGTTCAATACTTAATGTTAGAAGTAAGAACGGATTCCTGACAGAAGATGATTATTCAACTTTAGTTGAAGAACTAAGTGGAAAACTAGATGGTTTAAAATCTTTATCAGAAAGAAAAGAACAGAAAACTACAAGGTTATTCCGTGAATCCATCATGTAATAAAGTGTATGTTAAATTGAGTGATTACATTGAAGATCCTCAATATAAAATTGAAGGTGTAAAAGATAGTCCAAATGAGTACGTACGTAAGTGTTCTTATTGTATGAAAAATTATAACTATCAAAAACCTAAACTTTATATTAAAAAGGATCTCAGTGTAGGTCACTGTTTCCATTGTGATAGCGTATTTTTAAATAGACAACTTCAGGAATCGGAAGTATGTACTGAAGTTACAAGAATGATAAGATTTAAAGGATTTAATAAAAAGAGAGACTTTAGCTTACCAGAATTCGATGCTACGTATTATTTTGAATCAAAAGATGAAGACAAGAAATGCATCGAATATTTACACAACAGAAATCCTAAATTAAATTATTCCGATTATGGGATTAAATTCCGTAGAGGAAAAGTTGTAATCCCATTCTATTTATATGGTAAAGTCGTATATTATCAAATAAGATATTTGAATCCAGTTGGTTCAATGAAATATTTTAACCCTGTGATTCCAAATAAGATACCATATATCTTACCTACAAGACCTGTAGGTCATAAGGTAGTTCTAGTTGAAGGGTGTTTCGATGCATTTGCAGCTGAACATCTATTCCCTAAGGATTATGCAATTATCGCATTATTAGGGAAAACTGTAACTGAATACCAGATTTCATTATTAAGAGATTTTAGAGTAGATGATTTTACCATCTATCTTGATAAGACAGAGTTATCTAGAAATCTAGTTAGTAAATTAAAAGAAGTCGATGATTTTAGTATTGCAAAATATAGAATCATTGGAAGTGACGGGACTGACCCTGAGGAATATTTAAGGAAATTTTTATGATTGAAAATGACGGAATTGCAGATATCAAAATTGCAGTTTACCTATTTCACCCTAAGTTATCTTATATACCAAAGAAGTATGATAAGGAACTAAAGAAATACTACTCAAAGAATCAATGGGTAAAGAAACTTATTGATTTGGCTAAAGAAAATGAAAGTGGAATGACAAATGACGAGTTTTTACTATCATTGCGTTCACTTAATTTTTCTGACCTTATTACAGATAAAATTTATAATGAATATTGTAATATAGGTAAATTAACTGACGTTTCAATCGATAAATTGAAAACTCAGTTAAAGACAGTTATTGTTAATGAACAGATTAAGGTTGCTGAAGATGAACAAGTTGATCCAGTAGCCTTCGTTGAAGCAATTCAGAGTATCAATCTTGATGCAATGTCAGATATGACTTCATCTCATAGTGATACAATTTCTGAATCTTCATTTTTGAATATTAGTTGTGCTGATATTAATGAAAGTTTTAAGGAAGTTGTTAAAAGTTCATGGGATCCATTGAATAGAGCTAATGCATTCGGTGGACTTATTAATAATCAACTTATTCTAGTATGTGCACCTCCAGGTTGTGGTAAATCATTATTCTGTATGCAGGAAGTGATTGAACATCTTAAGGCTGGACGTAGATGTGTATATGCAGCTATTGGTGACTTAACTGAAGCTGACTTCTTAATAAGATTAATTGCACAGATACTTAACATACCTTTGAATAATGTATCTTTAGACTTGGAAGCTAATAGAGCTAAGGCTATTCAATTAGTTCCTGAGTTGAAGAATCTTAAACTTTTATTTATAAGTCCTTGTGAAATCACTGCAGGTGACTTATATGATTATTTGAAGGCTAAGGGATATTTGGACATCGATCCAAACTGTCCTAATGGAACTACATATTTTATTGATTATGACTCTAACTTTGCAGGTGCTGAAGATAATCTGTATAAGAAGGGTGATGAAATTTATGCTAAATTAGTTAAATTATCTCGTTTACCGAAGTCAATTGTTTATGTAGCATCTCAGCCAAAGATTAGTGCATATGAACAATTAATGATTGGTGAAAAAGATATTGGTGAATCTTCTAGAAAAGTTCATGCAGTCGATGTAATCGTGACTATTGGTAAAGAACCTTGGTCAACTAACCCAATTGGTTGGATTTGTATTGCTAAGAATAGACGTGGTTACCCATTGAATGCAATGTATTTTAGAGATATTGATGGACGATTTAAAGAAATCAATAAGAATGATTATCAAGTCCTTAAGGACTCACCAGAAAGAATGACTATTGACTGTACTGATGCATTTGAAGCAATATCTTTCAATCCATCGATAAAAGATACTAATTTAGTACCATAGGTTAGTTATGAACCTTAATCCAGATATTTTAGCCACTTGGAATTTTGTTCTCAAGAATAAGATTCCGAGTGTAAATAATATATACGTACCCAGGTTTGGTAGAGCTAAGGGTGGAAAGGGTAAATTCTTAGGAATGGCTCTAGCACCCGAGGTACGTGCTTATAGAGATGAAATTACAGAACAGTTAAAAACAATATATAAATTAAAACCTGGTTGTATAAAAGTCGGTCCAGAGAATTATATAGATATTAGTTTTGTATTTATCTTTAAAGAAAATGTATTCAAACGTGATATTGATAATACCATTAAGGAAACTACCGATGCTATAGCTAAGTATCTTGAATTCAATGATGCATACGTAATTACTGTAGTAAGTAAGAAAAGGTATAATCCTAAAGCTGAATTTGAATCAGTCTTAGTTAAAGTAAGTAGGTCAATGGAAGAAAATATGTACGATTTGGATATCAATCATAGTGTTGGTTAATTGAATCAATTTCCTCCGTCTTCAATAGACCTTTAAAACGTTATTTATAGAAACGGTGAGGTAAAATATGGATATGAAGAAACTTGAATTAGAATCTTTATCCATGTTAGTTGATAAGAGTATTGATAAGTTAGATAATACATATTATGAACTATACAAAAGGGATTCTAAGTTATATCTAAGTATCAAATTTCTTGACCAATATGATGAAATTAACTTCACTCGATTGGAAAAGATTAAAGTTTCAGATAATTTATATGAAGTTAAATTTAATCAGGGTTGGTTGGATGAATCTTCATATAAAGATGATGAACAAGATAGGGAATTCGTGACGACATTCTTGTCTAAGGGATTCACTATGGAAGAAATCGTTTTGTTACTTTATTATATTAAAGTGACAAATCGACAACAAAAATACAGAAAACTCGTTCCGACTTATTTAATAGATAAGTTAGAGGGAGCTTGTGTATAAAATAACGATGTAAAGTGAACTACATCTTTAAAATAGTAAGGACATATAGGAGAAATTATGTCAGAAGAAGTAATTGATTTGAATGAGTTTTTGGATGAAGAACAAAAGGCTACTGAAAAGAAACCTAAAGAACCGAAATCCAAACGTAAATATTCTGGACGTATCGAACTTTCTAATAAGATGTTCGTAGGTTCTACTTTAATTTATAAACCTGTATTGGATAAGTGTAAACGTCCATTCAGAAGGATTAGTGGTTTGAACGAGGTTCATATCAAGATTCCTGATGATAATGGTACGGATAAGTGGCAGCATTTCACTTATTTGAGTGACCCTAATGGTTACACAAATATGAATGCCATGCTTCAGAAGAAGTACAATCAACTCGTTGAGTTGGCAAATAAGGTCTCTCTTTGGGGATCTCCGAATGGTTGGGTAAAGTCCAGGAAGAATTATACAATCTTCTATGCTCTCGGCTTATCTCTCAAGGATAAGGATGGCAATGAAGTATTTAAGGAACCTGAACTTAAGCTCTTCTGTCATTCATCTGCTGGTTTTGTGAAGAGTTTCTTGACTGCTCGTGAAGCTAAAGCACAGACCAAGAAGAAGAATCCAGGTTGGATTTCTAAATATTTTGATGTGAATGATAATAATAACATTATGTCCGTAACTACCAAGAAGGCAGATATCGGATTTGATGTCAGCGTTCAATTCGATTATGATGAAGATGGTACTTATGAATTCCCTCAGGAAGCTACGTATGCTGAATTTATTAATGATTTGGCAACCGAAGTATGTCCTACTGAACTCGTAGAAGCTACTTTAGATTATAGAATTAAGCAGTTGGAAACATGGATTGCTCAGGAATCTCAACAGACTACAGCTAAGCCTGCACCTGCAGGTGCAGTCGAAACTAAGAAGGATATTGAGAATAAGAAGTTTACTACTGTTCAGGAAGGTGAACATGTAGATGAAACTCCTAAGAAGTCCACAGTTCCAGAAAAGGCTGATGATAGTGAAGATGCACCTCCACCAGCTCCACCTGCTGATTAATAAAGTAAACTTAGAGGTCGACTCCATTCGGAGTCGATTCTCTTCTTAGTTTATATTGATTATATTAAGCGATGTAATCAATACAGATTAAGAGGTTAAAATGGCAGAAAAATTGGGAGTTATAGATGCTCAGTGGATACTTAGACGTAACGCTAGCATTCAGAAATCAACTCCAACGTTTAGTTATTCTACGTTAATGACATCATTGATTCAATCAATATGTAAATTAACAGCTGAACGTGGATATACACATATTATCTGTCTCTGGGATAAAGGTCCTTACAAGCGAGCTCAAATGCTTGAAGGATTTAAGGGTAGTAGATATTATGCTAGTACCAGCGATTTGATAGAAATCACTCCAGAAATGACAGAAGAAGAAAGGTTAGCAGCTGAAGCTAAGAATAAGGAAATTCAGGCTGAACTTGATTATCAGAATACTATCCAAATGGTAAAATATAGTTTTATTAAACATATGGGTAGATTTGGATTTCATTCAGCTATTTATCAAGGTTATGAAGCTGATGATTTAGCTTTCTATATTGCTAATTATATTACAATATCAATTCCTATGGAATTCTATACCTTGGATTCTGACTGGACATATCTTATGTCTGATAAGTGCACCTTCCATAGGTCACATAAATATCATCCAAGAGACTGGACGTATCATGAAGCAAAGACTGAAGAATTAGGAGATTGTGAACTAGCTAATAGAATGGAATTAATTGAAATCGGTGTCATGAAAGATCTTTATTATGGAGGTCATAATGATGCTGGTTCGATTCCTGCATTGAAGCAAGTCAATTTCTCTGATGCTTGTTTACTTTATAAAGATAATAGGCTAAGTGAAAAGCTTACTCCAGAAGAATTAGAAGATTTTAATAATCATTTTAAAGCTATGGATGCAAGAACTCACTATACTGAAGATGTAAAGAATTATCTTGTAGGTCAATTAAATGAAGATTTTGATAGAATTCATAGCATGACTTGGGATGATTTTGCATTCAAGAAAAATATTAATATAACCTCTGGTTATTATAATAAATTTCAATACTCTCAGGTTCATTCTCAGATTGCCGATTGTATTGAAATTCAAGAATCTGCGGATTTGATTCCTATTGACTTAGACTAATCCGTGAGGACTTATGCAAATCAAAACAGCAGTAACAAGTTGTACGTTAGGAGATGACGATAAGTACCTTCAATATCTACCTTTATGCATAACTGCATGGGCTAGGCTTGGAGTGAAAGTCGCAGTCGAATTCGTATGTCCACAAAGTAAATTAAAGTATTATGAAAAAGTAGTAAATAAATATAAGTGCATAAAAGATTTTGTAACATATCCTGACCGTGAATGGTCTAAACAAGGTATTATTAATCTAGCTCAAACTAGTCGATTTTGGTTAGCTGCTAGGTATAATAATTTAGTTTGCTCTGTAATCACTGATATTGATATGCTACCTATTTCAAAGAGTCATTTCGATGTAAGTGAGTACATGGGTTGGGATTATGTTCATCTGAATTATGCACCCTATAAAAGATTCCCAGATCAATGGATAGATCAACTTCCTGCATGTTATCATGTAGCAAATACAGAAATATTTAGGAAGTACCATCCATTGGAATCAACTCCTATAGATAGTTATGTTAGGATGTTGAAGTACTATAATGTTAAAAGTAACTTAACAAATGACCCTGAATCAATAGATGAATATATGTCATCTCTTGACCTATTCCAACGTGGATGTGACATTAAACGTAAGTATATTGATTGTTCAATACGTGGAAAAGAGAGATTATGTCAGTTTAATATTGATTGGGTTAAAGATTTCACCAAATTAATTGACTTTCATATGCATGGATTGCCAATTGAAGTGTGTGAAGATAAATATAAACAAATAATATCTGAGGTAGATAAATGCTAATTAAGGTAAACGGAGACCTCCTGGCTGTTAATTTCCGTCATGGAGTTGAAAGTTCAGTAAAGTCCAATGGTCATAAGAATCGCAATGCAGGTAGGCGTTATACTATTTGTACTGTGAAACTTCAAAGATTTATCACTGGATGGAAGGACTCTAGGAATAAGAAACATGATACTACAATCAGTTTCTTTGATGAAGTCGCTTCAGGGAAATCAACTTGTAGCTTAGGTGACACATTCAATAAGAATGTTGGACGTGCAGTGTCATTCTCTAGAGCTATTGAGAAATCAAATAATGATTTCATTAAGAATAATTCAGCTATCATACTTAGTGAATTTTGTAAATTAGAACATATTTCAGAAATCACTGATGTACTTAGTAGTGGTAATGAATCGATGGAAGCTCGCATGGAAGTTTCTTCATCTAATCAGAATCAGCTAGCAAATAATCATAGTGATGTAAATACTATTAATTTGACTACTTCAAATCAAGGTAAAGATGAAATTCATCCAGTGAGAATTCCATTGAAGAAAATATTACCTATTGAAAATCTTAAAGTTGATGTAATAATTCATCAGTAATTATGTATCGACCTTATTAAATAAATAACTTGATTAACCTCGCAAGGTCGATTTGATTGATAACTTGATCAATATATTGATAAAATCAATATATTGATTTTTATTCGAGGTTTAAATGGATAAACATTATTACTTATTAATTAATAAAGTAAACTATAAATTCAATTCAACTATTGATGTAATAACTTTCAATAAGAAAGTAGAAGCTACTGTATATAGAAATAAGTTACTTAAAAATGTATCTAGAAAAGTTGAGTTGGATGAAACTAACTATGGTATCGGTAATCCAGATATCTTATTGATAGTCAACGATAACGAGTTAGTATATACGATTAGTAGGGTACTATTAAAGAATGCCAGATTGACTGATAAGTTGAAGGTTATATATAAGTTGAATGCAAGAGAATTCAGTCAAAGTTGTACAAAGTCGAATTTAGGAAAAATCAATGCATTCTTAGGGTCAATTCCAAATAAGAAAACTCAAGTAAAGAATACTAAGTCTCGTGAACCAGAATACATAGTTTTATATGACGAGAATTGGAATCCTATTGGTTGTATGAAATCATGGAATACATAACTAGATATATTTTGAAGGAATTTTATGGTTAAATGGGTTATTAAACGTGATCATAGAAAACAGAGACTAAAAGCCGATAAAATTAAGTATGCAGTCTGGAAATCTTATGAAGATTTGAATCTAGAAGTAGTTGAGTCAGATTTGGACGAATTTGCTAACTCCGTATTCAATGAATTAAATGAAACCATTGATGGAAATGTAGAAGTCGATGAGATTCAGAAAGTAGTTGAACGTAGATTAATGTTAGTGAATCCTGACGTAGCCAGAAACTACATTCTTTACAGAGGTGAAAGAGATAGGCAAAGAACTATCCAATCGGACCTTATCAAATCTATTAAGAAAATTAAGACTACAGAAATTAAATCAAATAATGTAGTTCGTGATAATGCTAATGAAAATGGACAAACTCCAGCTGGACAGTACGGTAAAGTAGGTTCAGAAATGCAGAAGACTTACAATCTCTTAAATAATATTGATAGGAGATTTGCTGAGGAACATGCTAATGGAGATATGCACATCCATGACTTAAATTTTTATGATTTAAGTTTCAACTGTTTATTTGCTCCTGTAGGTAAGTTACTTAAGACTGGATTTGATTCAGGTACAGGTTTCTTACGCTCACCTAAGAGTATTAATACAGCTGGTTATTTAACTGCAGTTATCCTTCAATTGCAATCAAATCAGCAATTTGGTGGTATAGCTTCAGATAATATTGATTTTGATTTAGCTCCATATGTAGATTTAAGTTTCAAGAAGAATTTACTTGTTGAATTAATCCGTTATTATTCTTATAGTGGAGCTGGACTTAATCTCTTTAAGAGAGTTATAAATGCACTTTATTATGTTGCAGGTGCAGGATTTAAGTATTCAGTATTTGATGAAATCGCTTCAAATAATAAGATTAATAACCTTAATCCGAATGATAGCATCTCTAACTATAAAGCATTAATCGATAAGGAAGTTAAACTTTCCAAGAAGTTGGAACCTTACAAGAAACTTTTGGAAGATAAATTCCCAGAGTTTGATTTTGAAAATCTCACTCTAAATGTTGGTAAGGATTCACTTTTAAAGAGATTTCCTAAAGAACCAGTTGAGTTTGCGATAGAACAGACTGATAGGGATACTTACCAAGCTATGGAAGGTTTGGTAGCAAATCTTAACTCTCTTCAGTCAAGGTCAGGTAATCAAGTTCCATTCAGTTCTTTGAACTTTGGTCTAGATACTTCCATTTGTGGACGTATGGTATCTAAGAATCTTATTAAGGCTCAGATGGCAGGACTTGGTGATGGATTAACAGCTATATTCCCGATTCTTATATTTAAGTTGATGAAGGGAGTTACATTTAATAAGGAAGATCCAAACTATGATTTGTATCTTGAAAGTATTAAATGTCTAGCTAGAAGATTCTATCCGAACTTTGTTGGTGTAGATAATAAATTTAATGGAAAATATATTAAATATGATACAAAGAGATTCATTGTCCTTTCTGAAGTTGAATTGCATAGAATTGGAACGGATGAGTCAATCGTACTTGATTCTTATCTACTTGATGAGTTCTTTACAAAGAATGATAAGCCACTTTCAGATTATGAAATCGTAGAATCTGATGGAACTACCTGGCAAATCGTTGGAGTCAGTATTGATGATAAGTCAGTATGCTTGGATACAAGAAGATTAAAGCCTGAAACAACTGTAGCTACTATGGGTTGCCGTACCAGAGTCATTGGAAATAAGAACGGTAAGGAACAGACTACCTCAAGAGGTAATCTAGCATTCCACACATTGAATTTACCTAAATTGGCTATTCAAGCACACATTGAGTCACAAGATCCAGCTGAACGTAAGAAGATTTTCTTTAAGAAGTTACAGAATCTACTTGAGGATGCTAAGCAGTCACTTATTGATAGATATAATTTGATTGCTAAGAAGACTTATGAAAACTTCCCATTCACTATGCAGCAAGGTCTTTATCTAACTTCAGATGATGAACCACATAAATTGACAGATACAATTGGTGAAGTCCTTAAACAAGGTACATTATCAATTGGATATATCGGTATCTATGAGACTTTATTATTACTTACCGGAAAGGTCTGGGGTAAAGATGAGGAATTAAAGTCTTATGGTATTGAAATTGTTAAGTATATTCATGATTTTTGTAAGAAATGCGAAAAAACTACTGAATTTAACTGGAGTTGCTTTGCTACACCAGCTGAATCTGTAGCTGGACGTTTCTGCAATATTGATAAGAATATCTACCAAGGTCACCCGATGTTGGAAGATGTTGATCAGTTCCAGTTATTTGATAAGGGTTATTATACTAATTCCCACATGTTACCATATGATTTGGATACTACTTTAGCTAATAAGGTAGCATGGGAAGCTCCACTTCATGAACTGACAACTGCAGGTCATATTTTCTATCATAAGATTGATGGTGATTTATCACAAAATATTGATGCTGTTAAGAAATGTATTGATTATATGTATAATCAGAATTTAGGTTATTTTACCGTAACTATGGATTCCGATACATGTATTAATAAACTTCCAAATGGAAAGACTTGTGGATTCCATGGAGTAATTGAACATGAATGTCCTAAATGTGGATGTACCTGTGAAGATTATTTCATTAGAGTTCGTAGGATAACTGGATACCTTACTGGAAGTCCTAGAAAGTCAATTATGAAGTCATGGAATGACGGTAAGTTAGCTGAACTTAAAAATAGGAAAAATATCTAATATGGAAACTCTAATTGTACAGTATCTAGATGACACAATTGAAAGATTGGAAGTCAAAGAAAATTCTGATTGGATAGATCTAAGAGCAGCTAATGATTATTTAATCAAAGCTGGACAACATAAGTTAATAGACCTCGGAGTAGCTATCAAGCTACCTGAGGGTTATGAAGCTTATATCGTTCCAAGAAGTTCTACTTTTAAGAATTATGGGTTACTTCAGCCAAATAGTCCTGGGATAGTTGATAATTCTTATTGTGGACCTAATGATTGGTGGAGAATGTCAGTCTATGCTACTAGAGACACGGTAGTTAAGAAGGGTGAACGTATCTGCCAATTTAGAATAAATAAGAAACAACCTCAAATTACATTTGTTGAGGGTAAAATGACTGACCCAGATAGATCCGGATTTGGATCTACTGGTAAGATGTAATAGCTACTGATATATTAGTATAGTGGTTAGTCCACAATATATCGAGGGTTATAGTATAATGGTATTACGATTAAGTATCCTCCTAAGACTCATTTACTTAATTAATATCAGTTCGAATCTGATTAATCCTTTATTTAACGTGAGGAAATATGTATAAGGTTACATTTCAGAGATATATTGGAAGATATCAAATGACGGGATGGACCTTATTCCATCACGATGGTGATAGACTCAATGCATTAGCTGAGACATTCACAAGATTTCCTGGTATGGGAATTCTAGATGTAGAGTATATAAACATTAATCTAAATAAGGACAATCATGGCTAAAGAGAAAGGAATCATAGTCGATGCACAAATACTAGAAGCTTTACCAAATGCGATGTTTAAAGCTAGGTTAGATAACGGACATGAACTTTTAGTTTATGTCAGTGGAAAGATGCGTTCTAAAATTATTCGCGTACTTCCAGATGATAAAGTGCAGTTAGAAATCACTCCATATGATTTGACTAGAGGTCGAATAATATATAGATATAAATAGGTAGGTTATGAGTGATGGG
>Ga0255062_10000142_pt1 | contig 13162 bp, 6 predicted proteins | sample 177RNAGHGhighgp2_FD_183092 | JGI IMG/M metagenome (GOLD analysis project Ga0255062, IMG submission 183092) | Metatranscriptome of sheep rumen microbial communities from Palmerston North, Manawatu-Wanganui, New Zealand - 1770 RNA GHGhigh gp2... | ecosystem: Host-associated > Mammals > Digestive... | reverse complement strand
TAAAGACAGAAATTTACTCAGAACCAACCCACAAAAACCTAAATTGAGTAAATAATTGTACCTATAGCTTTGCGATGCTCGGATGTTACTATCTCGACATCTCCATAATGTCTGGTTTTATTAAACCAGCAATTCTGGTGGCAATATAACCTGTGGAATTATTATGCAAAGCGTTTGTCTATATAGAGTGATTTTAATGGCATCAAGGCTCGTTTCGAAACAGTAAATTGCACCAGTGCCTGGTACTTAGATTTTGGTGCAAACCGCACCTCGTAACCTAAAGGATACTGCCCTAATCCTAGATTCTTGTACATCATTCTTGCCATTGGAATATAATCATCAATGTCCGCTCTTTTGCCCTCTGATTGGTGCGATTTAGCCAATACACAATCCCAATGCCCCTTGTCATAAGATCTTTCTTCCCAGTGTAAGTACCAATGGCTCGACTCCTTTAACTCCCTAGCCACTTGCTCTGTGGATGATGTCATACTTAGGGCAACGCACAAGAGGACATCCCTTAACCTATAATAGTCAGTGTCATATAGTTTCAGGTGTGACTTTCCCCGTTGATACCTCACGTGTGCAGGTAACTGAGATTTCCCCAAATAGTAATACACCTTCGTCATGAACCCCAGCCTATCAGGATAAACGAACCCAACAGTAGGAAGGGTCAACCAAGCCCGAGTTCTTGATGTCATCTGCCGTATAGTCCTGATGGACGCCATGGAATATATGTCTTCAATTACACTGCGCAATAGACCTGCCCTTGACGGTTGGTCTATCAACTTACTCAGTATGCTGTTCCAATGAGGCCTTAGTTGATTGTAACCGTATGTTAATGACATATCAGCTCTATTCAACCTACACGTGTGCTTCATAATAATCCACACTTCGGGATAGTGAAACGAGCGGAATGGTGTTGTCACTATTTCCCAGTGATGGGCCCTTGCAGATAGCAGGACTTGAATCAATCGACATAGATCTTCACATGTGTACAGGTATGTTTTGTACATTGCAAAAGACCACTCTTTCAAGCTCAATATGGATTCTAACCCTCTCGCTCTTGACTCGCCGATATCTTTCCCAATCATTTCAGCATCACAGACAACAACATCTAGATCTGCCACAGTCTCAGACCAAGCGTCATGCCATCGTTCATCTAAGATATTGTTCGGCTTGGTTATCATGATAGAATGATTCACCCAGTCTGGTATATTGATGCCTGCCCAAGCTGAAGGAGAGTTGTGAACATAAGTTTGCGGGATTGCGAGGTCTGGGTCTAACAACGTGGAGCATATGATTCTAGATGGTTGATACGTGCTCAGCACCTGACTCGTTGTACCTAAGCCATCACCTATCACGAATATCTGCTTTCCCGTCAGATGCTTCCTATGTGTGGAAAATAGCGGGATGTACTTGCTACGAGTCCTGGTGGGTAGAGGATCCAGCACGGATAAGCCAAAGCCATTTGGTTGATAATAGTCCATAGGAAATGATGACATGGTCTCTGTGTTTATCTCATAATGCATATCAGGACGTCCCAGTAACTGCCTATCGACCAACAATTTGATCACATAACTGTGATTCAACACCGGAGGCTTGTCTAATTCTGTTACCGTGATAATTCTGAAGGTGTCGCAATCTTTCCTCAGTCTTTCCATGGTTACATTTGATTGCTGCCAGGGGTAGTTTGTCATTTTCTCAAATGGCTTATGCTTGGACATGCAAGACACCCTACCTAACTTCCTTACTCCCTCATCAGTAATACTTTTGATTAGCCTTTTACAATCTAAACACCCGGATCTGTCCGACAGATTCTGATACAAAATATTTTTGATCACAAACAAGTTTGACCGTTCATCATACGCCAAGGGGAATGCCCTTACTCTAAGGGGCCATACCTGTTTATAGCACAAACTGATCAGAGAGTCTTTGATTGCAGAGCAAGCAGAGGATGTGGATATCGGGTTAGAGGTGGGGACAACCATCTCAGCATACACACTCATGATTGCATCTGTGGTCTCCTTCCAACAAAAAAACATGCCTAACCCTAGAAAAGACCCCAATGAAGCTTTCTTGATTATAGTAAGCATGATCCTCACTATCTCAGGTCTGGATGCCTTTTTTTGGTGGCCTGTGAACTCCAACCATTTCCATTCTGCTGACACTGCGATGATGCTCATTACCAACTCAATAATATTCTTTGGATCCATCTTCAGATACATGGTCCGTTCGAACGAAGCTATATTCAAGACCTTATCTTCATCTTCATCATCATATCCGCCTTCCCCGACAATAGAACCCGCTATTTTATAAGCCAATATTTCCTGGAGCCACAACCTCTTTCTAGATTCGCTCATCCCATCATACATGTTTGCAGTAAATTCAGTTTCAGATAAATGCGCTAAAGGAGACCTTTCCTCTAGTATTCGTATCTTGTCTTTCTCTACAAACAAATATGGATTTCCTTTCCTTGAAGGGATTGATCTGATTACCCGCTGGGATGGAATGTCAACGAAATCATCCTTGACTGGACAAATACAATCGTAGCAGCATTGCTTAAAATGAGTGAACCTAGGCATGACCTTCGATAATCTCACACAACTGAGCAGTTGGAAATTTGTCATCTCTAACAAATAACAATAGAGAGCCTGGAAATGTAAATCAGTATTCTCTGTCCCCCTACAATATCTATGGAAATGGTCCGAAGATATATGATATCGAGTGGACAACAGATAGCTACAACTTGTCAATGCTCCATGCGTTGTACTTGAGTCTTTGTATCGATGAACTTCCGCACCTGCTGCACCCTCTCTGAGCCCAACATGCGGTTCTGGATCCAAATCTGTCACACTAGATACTAGAGCCTTGATAGCTTGAGCAGTGTTTGAATCAGGCGGGACGAACCAGTTTATGATCCGCAACAGGTTCAGGGGCCTCTTTATCAATGGTTCGCTTGAATACACCTTTCCCCCGGCTCCTACGACAACTTTTTCCTTTGTCATGCTACCGAGATAGGGAGGGCACCCTCCTATCTCGTTGAACCATAAATCGTCCTTTAATTGAGCATCTGGGAATGATATAGACATGTACCCATCCTCGCAAGTACACCCAGAGGAATGAGAGCAGTTTGTCACTCGCATATATGAGTGAGGATGGGGTATAGTGACCCCTCTTAAATTCTTTTGCCAGCCCTCTAACCGCATCTTTTTACAATGCGAAGTTGGACAGCGCAAGTTCACCGTATCCCCCTTGACGCTACACCTCCATACAAAAAAGGATGCATACATTTTCTCATCTGCCTCTATCACATCAAATACATCCCTATCAGATGCCCTCATTGCTAGCCTCTGGATTGTGGTTGTTTTGACAACTTTGGACAGGATGCTGTCTACATATCCATAAATGGAGGCTTCCATAATATCATGTAGCAATCGTATATGCAGTTCGTCTCCAGAGCACAACAGCTCACTCATAAATTCTTCATGTGTCTTGTGCTTAGTTGTCATCAAATCCTTGAACTCTTGATTTCTAATATGCACACCGCTGGTCATGTATTGAGTGACCACTTGTTTGATTCCCGAGGAAGGGGACCTAGGACTCAATAAATTAACGGCTGTTACATCCTGCAGCAGAGCGGCATAATTTATATTGGGCATATATATTGGGGAGAGCCAGTTCTCCACCACTCTCTTCAGCCACGGTCTTATAGATGAGCATTTGCATAGAGAGAAAAGGTAACTCACGTCTCTTGATAAATTGTCAGGAAACCCCCTCATCGTCATCTCCAAAGGGTTTATTCCATTGTAACCCATTAACGTCCGCGGTATCAACGATATCAGCAATATAAGCTGGTCCATGCCCATGGGAATCCCCTCAGTGTTCACATACTCAAATTTCCCTTGCTTCCCCATCGTTAATGTCCACCCCTTAGACCCCCCTACCGCCTTTGAAATTCCTAGGCCTAACAAAGGATGATAATTCAGGAAATCATAAATACAAAGACTGCTCATGAACAGAGCGACAGAGTAAGGGACTCCAGCAGAGACTGTTGACTGGGTCGCTGATAGCGCATTTCCTGATATAGTACTCAACGCATTCTCTAGCGTCATCACTTCAGCATTGCTGAATGGAAACATGCGCATGATTTTCTTCAGATCCATAGCCAGGGGGACTCCTCTCCACACAGGGACCTTCCCGTATAAGAATAAGTCTTCAGACATCCATGTTTCAAGAGGCTTAAGTGGAAGTCCCGCTGATGTAAAGGAGGTTACCAAATCGTGAAAGATGCTATCTAATTCATTTTTCATGTCGTGCAATCCCTCATCTGTGGGATTACCAGCCTCGTCGACTTTATTTGTGTATAAAGTAACCTGAAGAACCTGGTTATCTCCCATCCCCATAATCTTATATGTACAGTTGTGCCTTGATAGGATTACTTCTAGACCACAGACTGTGAACACCGTCCATCCCTTTTGCCTCAATCCCTCCATCCCTCCCTTGTGACCCCTAAATGATAATGGCTCCTCGACTTGTAGAATCCCTCCAGATATGTTAGGGAGATAAGTCCCATCAGCTAAGTAATAATAGCACTCGGAGAAAATATCGTAAGTGCAGTTGAATATTTCGGACAACCCAAACAATTCCCCCATTGCTGTGAAGACCCCAAGAGTCATTTCTTTCCGCATGTGTCCATTCCACTTCTCAAAATCCAGGGAGAGACAAACCACTCGCGAGGCCCATGTTTTGTCTCCCCCTTTTCGCTTGTTGAGTGATGATTGGGATTTTACAGTGGAATATGTCTTCTTTGTCAATTCTAAGAGCGTGTCTGTCATTGTGATTTGAGGGAAATACTTTAATATATGATCAGAAACTAATTGTTCAGTCAGTACAACGTAGACCCTCAAAAGATGTGACATTAATGCGAACATCCTAGGCACCGGATTTAGCTCTCTCTCCTTGGGGGTCAGGCCTATGATTTTGTGATCATCTGGAAAGTGACCTTCGTTAACTTCTGCTAGGAATTGTCTAGGATTGAGTGTTTTATCTTCCAACCACCTCTTCACTCCTCGCCTTTTGTCAGGGTCCATTACTGTCTTCCTTTTCTTGATTATGTTGATCAACTCAGAGTGGGTAGGGGATATAGATTTATCAGCAACAATCATTGATAAATTGAACGTTTCTGGAAGCTGGAATGTCTGTTTGAACTTGATCCTGTCCCACTCCTCCAATGTATATCGAGATAATGAGGTGGCATCTTGTCCGCCTTCCCTCAATGCTGTACAAAGCCCAGTAGGAACCTCAAATATCTGGGGATAGACTCCGTGACGTCGTCTATACTCTCGGGTAAGTAAAACTTTGAACATCCTCCCCGCATTTTTTGTGAGGCTGTTGTCTTGCATTATATTCTTTCTACCTATCTTAATTACCTTCTCCATACCTTCCCTGGAGAACACCATGGGATGACCCCAGATTCGGTGCAATCCATACACTTGCGTGATGTGGTGAGGGTTGATCATCTCATGCATGATATGCAGTAAGCTCTTGATATGCACATGAAATCCTGGTTCAGCATCAAAGAGGTCATTCGCGGTGTTATTTAGAAATCGGTCAGGCTTTATGATCTGGCCCTGACCTCTAGCTTGTAACTCTCCTATCACTAGTGCCTCAAATGCCTTGAGCAACTTATATCCGTTATTCCCGTGCTCTCTTATGACATTGTCACCCCAGTCGAGTACTTGACTTATACAACTATATAGTGGGTACTGATGAGGATTGGATAACCGACCCGTTTTACATCCTAAGGAGATCAAAAACCTCTGAGTTAAGATGTCAGATGTCATTCTGACCCAATCACCATCATAAAGGGACACAGATGACTCGTTGGATTTGATCACACATATGCATGTCTTCAGTACCACTACAGTGCTCTCTGTGGACCATTTTATCAACGATTTACCATCAAGGACCTGAGCTTCCGGAGGGGGTGTCCGTCCGGAGGAGAGAGCATTCATAGTTGTTAATATTTTATTCCAAAATCTCATACCGTCCCAAAGATAACATTCCACAGAGTTGATGGCGTCTCTGATGTTGTTTACATTGTCACACACTAGTCCGGGGAAAATCTCATGGTCCATGATCAGTCTACATATCACAGACTCCCTGATTAGCTCGTATGTGATGTTCCCAACAGATGGGTAACCATCTTTTAGACCCATCTGATGTAGCTCAAATGGTTCCCCTATCCGGAACTTTCGTGCTAATTTAAGCTTTTCTATGTGCACACAATCACTCTTAGTTCGGGTTGTTCTCTTGCTAACATCGAAATACCACAGAAGAGGTTGGATTGGGTTCCTCAGATGGAAATCTGGAAGAGGGTCCTTCTTTGTAATCCTGTGTCCTTCAGAGGAATCTTCCAGAATTGAAAGATAATCCATGGTGCACTATGGGACGACAATTTGTAGATGGATAGTCTGACAAATACACGTCCCTAGTTTTTCTAATCCAGCATCATGATGACAACTCGGTATATTGAACACAATTTTGCATTGTGTTCGAGCGTCTGTCGAGTTGTTATATCCATTTCATTGTTAGGGTCCTTATCCTTCGTCGTCGGCATCGGCAACACATGATACAAATGAGCATTACTGTTACCTTTAATATCACTAGATATACTACAAGCTGATACGGACCATTATCGAACGAGGTCAGGTCAAACTGTGCCTCTCCGACATCTGGAAACTCCTCTGTCGCTCTCCCTACTATGGAGTTCCAGAGATCCATTGGGTATATGAGAAATTCCAATATATATAGTGGATTTCCTGCTTAGATTTTGTTATCTTCCTGATGTTTCTCATTTGTCATGTAATAGTTTTATTAAACTAAGATTGAGCTAAAGATGGAAGATATTCTCTGCGTGGCGTAAGACACCGGGAGAGGTAGCACACTAGTACCTGTGTGAGTGTAAATTAGTCATGGTAAAACTGATACGAATAGGGAAGCGGGATCAGCTTAGAATACGGCTGTTGCCGACTCATATCCATTCAGTTGCAGTACGGCTCAATTTGGGATCGATAGAGATACTCCCTGGCTGTGTGGGCACCGAAGCATAAGCTCCTCTGATCCTGACAGATATACCGACTGCTTTATCTACTATATATAGGGAACCCATGATAACGCCTCCTATTAGAGCAACACCGATCACGGCCTCTATCGATTTGACAGATGTAAAGACACTCTTAAACATCCCGGTGACAGCACCACCTAGAGAGATGTGTGGTGCATTGATGCTCGTCGTGGTATTGAACACCCGCCCTTTGGACTCATGCCCTGTTTTTACTGCGTCCCATCGATTTTTGACATCAGATAAGGTCTTTACATTCATATTTAAGTCGTTGTTGTGATATCTCAAGAATTCGTTCTGAAACCGGTGATGGATCATATGGTTTGGAATCCTGATCTTTAAGTTCTTATCAACATTGTAAATGGAAGACCCTAAGTTAAACGATAACTCCTCAATAGTGTCCGGTCTGAGGCACGGTTCTTCAGTCGCAGTGAATGGATGCATCGGGTTCCAGAATCTGGAAATACCACTACACACTATTCCAATCCGAGGAGGATTCCCACAGAAAGTCATGGGGTCACTAACCCTGCATCCGTGCAATGGTTTGCAATATTTTGCTGTCCCGTTCATCATCATAAGGAAGCTTTCCATCCCGGCTCTGACTAAATGCATAGATTTAGTTGATGATCTAGCCTCTAGGGACATGATCTCACACTGGGCTGTGCAAATGTCATGGTCCAATTTGACGGCTAACTGTTGAACCTTATGACGGATGTATGACGCATCTGCCGTCTCTTGAGTGCCAGGACTGACCTCTATCGCCACCCTTCCCACGTCTGCACTTTTAACATCCCCCTTCTTGACCTTGTAAAAATATCCCTCTTCCGCTATCTTCATCCCGGGGCATTTAGAGGAGAAAGCATCAGGATCGCCCTTCCTAGGTGTGACTGTCATACCTCCTTTAGCACAAGCATAAAAGAACTCTTGATCCATCTTATACTTATCACACCCATAGACCCCCGTGACTTCAAAAGGGCATGAGTCTAACTCTGTTATCCCCTTCCAGTAATACAACGTCTGATCCTGACGGGCAGTTAAATCGCTCACATTGAACTTGGCACTAGACCCCATCGGAGATATAAATGTGGAACCCCTATCTAGGTATAAAGCACTCGCTGCTGAATGCAACATGACGACTGTGGATCTCACGGTTGTATCTGACCCATAGTGGTATTCCTCCGGCAAATTGTCAGGCTCCCGTATATCACACTTAAAATCAGGACAGGAGGTTTTAATTGCATTCTCACACTCTTCGGATGTTATGGGGAGACGCTTATGAATGATAGGTCCCTTCTGTTTTGACATGGTCCAAAATTGAGTGTATACCTGGGAAAGCTCCAGTTTATAACACCCGACCACAGGTGGCCCTTGAGAATTGCTCGAATACATCTCTATAGTTGTCCCCTCCACTGGTTCGGAGTCAACCTGGCAGTTGATGTAACATTGCCTTACGTGCACACCTATATCTATGAGGGGCCCGATGCAATCTGCAATCGGAGCTACCGACCTTTCATCTACAGGGGGATGTTCTGGGTCTGCTAATGATCGAGCAGTTGTCTCACATTGGATCACTGGAGACAGGATTATGATCAGCACAATGACGGACAGGAATACGGTAGTAAGGATCGCTTTGATTGTCATTTTGGTGTTATGATTTCAATTATATCTCCCCTACCTATTCTTTATCTTCATGTTACTCCATTATCTAGTTTTATTAAGCTCAATACTTATCCTGCATGCATCACTACCACCATAGGTTATCACTTGGCTTTCTTAATGCTCACGCTAGTATCATAAGTTATAGGCAGCTCTCCGCAAAACCATTTCTTATTTGTGCTCAACAATTGAGGGATGCTATCACCCTTGATTTCGGTCAGCACCATGTCCATTCTAATATCGGAGATGTATTTCCTCTCTCCTGTGTTAGATCTCTTCCCGACCGCTTGTATAAGCGCCCGCTGAGGGATTATTTGGAACTCCACAGGTGTTACCAGCATTTTGGGGAAGACCAAATTCAACCTAGATGTTTTGGGTCCAAAATACGGGGACACATAATGATCTACATATGTTTGAACTACACCCTTTTCAATCATGGCCCTGAGTATTTCTGATTGTAAATGACCAGCTCCTGAGGATAAGAGCAACGGTTTGATCATATCCCCAAGAGCTTTGTTTTTAGGCACTGAGGTATTCTTATCCCCTCCGGAGAATTCTAAGGAAGCTGCAGTATAGGTTGTGGATATACATAACCAGTTCGGCATTATCGATTCTCGTACAGCTTGATGTGGTGATATGTGTGAAATTTGTCTTCTATTTCCCTACATTTTCTAGTTTTATTAAACACGGTAAATATAAAAGAAAAGTCTCCCCACCACAGACTATTTGATAAGATACATGTTAAAATTGGGGGCTTAGTGGACCTTGATAGCGATGGACCTAACACGTCGGCATCTGGGTAGTGGATTTTCATATTGAGTGTCACTTACCTCCTTTCAGATGCTCTCTAGCCACTCCTGCCAGCGCTCTTTTGTTAATGTTCATCGGTGCGGGCCCTGGTATCACAAAACTAGCCTCCTCCACAGCTTTGGTCCCTGTCTTATCAGTGATCCTAAAGGATCTACTGCCCTTCAATGCGCCTCCTTTGAGTGCAGGATTATCCAAGATCTGCGCAGTGGGCTGCTTATATATGAACCTGTCCATACTGTCAGAAGCAGTAATATCAACCACAATCACAATGAAACCTATACTACAGCCTGCCGTCATATTGCACTCCGTGAGTTCCATCTCAAACGTAATTGGAGGGTCTCTGTTAGAAGTGAACTCGCTTTTGGGCAACCATATGCAAGAACACCAGTTGGCCACCATTGCATCCTCTGCACTAAATGTCAGCTCATTTATCACCTGAGACCCCATATCTCCATCGATCCGGTTGTCCCGAACAGTTGCTGTGATCTTACCGGTGCCGAGTGTCCCTGTTCTTGGAAGATAACTGATCCTTAAATTCTTGATCCTCACATTCTTGGCATTTATCAGGCTAATTTTCTGGAAAAGGTTAAGCTTCTTAGTTAAAGATATCACATTCATATCACCACCGGTGACTACTTCTGATTTCAAGACATACGAGTAAAGGCCTGCCATTTTGATCACTGCGCTTAAGTCTGAATTTTCTTTAATCTCCCTGGCTTTTCTGGTTATGGATTAACGCCTGCTGTTTTACACCTTATATTAATTCTTTTCTATAGTTTTATTAAACCAACACATAAATAGTGGGGTGACTCACATAGTCCGGGGAATCTTTGACAACGGTGGTTGTATCCGGTATTCGGATAATTGATAATCGGAATGCATTGTGTGGGAGGGTGGGTAGCGATGGGTCTTATATCACTGAAGCTTTTGGCACTTATCGACTCACTCCTTCAGTAGATCTTCTAACTGATCATTCACAGCGTCTACTATCATTTTCTTCACCGTAGGAGTCATTTTCAGTGTGCGGACTGTAGAATGCAGCTCGTCATCATATACGATGTCCAGTATATCGTCACCAATGTCTTCAAACCACTTGTTGGTGAATCCTGCTTTCTTGAGGACAGCCTTTTTCTCTTTTAAGTATGCGACCTCTTTTGACAATGCTGGGGCTGTGGGCTCTTGTGTTGGTACCTCTGACGTAGGGGGTGGTGTATGATCAGGGGAGGGCATGGATTTACTACTTGAGGCCCTGTCCCCCATAGTAACGGGCGGCGGGGTCTTGTCTGCAATTCCAGTTGCAACCCTGGTCGTCTTGTTGGATTCCTCTATAAATGCTCGCATAGATGTCCGGAATGAATCCTTCATGTCTTCCTTAATCGCAGTGAGTTCTTTAACCAAATCAGATGACAACTTTTTGATCTGCTCTGACTCCCGGTTGATTTTATTGGACGCCTGTTGGAGGGTCCTGTTCTCTATCTTGAGCTCTGATATTGTGGTCATAATTGTTGGGAGTATCTGGGTCTGATTGGCAAGAACTATACCTCGTACGAACCACTCAAGGCTGGATAGATAAATTGTCTCCTCTGCGTGTCTAGATTTGATTAAAGCCTCCATTGGGGCGGTACAAGCTACTCCTTCCCTGTCACATATCCTATAAAGATCAGCAAGAACAGAGTCCACAGGCTGATTGTCATAAGACACATCATTATCATTGTACGTCTCTTCATCATCAGGAGTATCGCCACCCTCAGCATACTTATTGCCTTCACTATCACCCGAAATGTTGTCAGTGTAATACTTTTCATTGTCCATATCATCGTCACCAAGAATGCCAGAAACTGATAAGTCGACCACAGGGTCTGGCAGATCAGAAAAATCCAAATTGTCCATTGAAGCCATTTTATAGAGTATTTCTCACTTAGGGTATACAGCGCGTGTAAGATGCTATTGGAGGTGAGAAGTCTCGGATTTAGCATCCTAAGTATTCTGATTTCATCTAGTTTTATTAAACACACACATGATGACTTGATTAACTAAGAAATATATAATGATTAAAACACAGTATAGATATAGTATTAACATTAAACAGCGGGAATTCTCTTTTGACCCAACTCTGCCCATATGGATCCTGCTTCATCATCATCCCCGGCTGAAGCATATATCAAAGCAATCAACTTCTCCGACACTTCATCTAATGTGGCTTTTAAAGTGTCACTCATGTTTTTCACTGCAAATATCTGAGTGGGATCAGACAACGAATTAGGACTGAGCTCTTTAACCGTCCTGGCTGTTAGATACAGTAACTGGGGGCAATTCTTTGATTGTACTCTGGAGAAATATGCATCATCCCATACTCTGGCGTATCTGAAGTATGTCTTTCTGTTGGGGTGCAAGCTGTTCCTGTGGTATGACTTAAGGATGTTATAAACCTCTGTCACAGCACTTCTTGTGATACGACAGTCTAGTTCAGACAACAAAAATCCCATAGGTACCTTCGTGATCTGATGAATAGCCAACACTTGCGTCACAACATGCATGCCTTGGTAGGCAAACACCTGGAGCACTAGGTACTGCAAGAGACCAAGATCTTGTTTGATGAGTGATGCTTCATTCTCGCTATATGCAGCCCATGCAACCCATGTGCTAACCATCTCGGGCTTCCTCGCTAATATGTTCCTTATAGCGATTAGGGGTTCTTCTGATAGTTCGACATTGGACAACACCTCGTGACCAGCATCATAAAAACCAGGGAATCTGTTCTTTGCGGTCTCAAAAGTTGAAGCAACTTTAGACGGTTCTCTGCATTGGAGCCTCATCAGAAATGCAGCCATGTACGCATATGCAGCCGCGATGCTGTCTTTGTCATCAGATATTTCGATATCTCGAGCTGTTCCCCTCAAAGCACCCACGTTCGCTTCTACACTTGTAGCTGCTGCTGTTTTACCTTTCTTCTTTCGCGCTATCAATAATGCCAATTGTTCGGCTCTAGATGCCTGATCAGCGTCAGTCTCATCTGATGCAGTATCCGGTGCTGGTTTTTGGGTTTCTATCATATTTTCCATGATATCAGATATATCTGTCAATAGGTATTCACCGGGATCTCCAGTTGATCGTAGAGAGATAGCCAAATACAATATCATCATTACAGTGTCAGCTGTCACTGTATCCTCCTGAATGGCTTTCACCATCGACTGCCCAAACAGCACGGCTTCATCAGTAGTCAACTGCTCTACCTGATAAATCCTGATTTGTTTGAAAGAAGAATCAGCCCAAGTGGAGAGTCTCTGAGCTAGGGTCATATCGATTGCATCTAAGTCTCCATATTTTTTCTGTTTACCTTGATCAACAGGCTTTTCTGTCTGAGCAGTTGCTTGTTTGGGTGGCTGATGCGATCTTTCCATCTCTCTTGCTCGCAGCATTTGCAACTTCTTTTTCCTTTCCGGGTCCATACTTAGATTTTGGATAACTTGAGATATGGATATTGGGCTTCTGAAGACCTGGATTCCGTGGAGAGGTGATATTCACTCTCCTAGGGTTTCTTATTTGTTCGGGTAAGGAGATTGGAAAGTTTTG
>Ga0255062_10000125_pt1 | contig 13379 bp, 6 predicted proteins | sample 177RNAGHGhighgp2_FD_183092 | JGI IMG/M metagenome (GOLD analysis project Ga0255062, IMG submission 183092) | Metatranscriptome of sheep rumen microbial communities from Palmerston North, Manawatu-Wanganui, New Zealand - 1770 RNA GHGhigh gp2... | ecosystem: Host-associated > Mammals > Digestive... | reverse complement strand
TAAGATATGCAGAATAAAGGACTTATCAAATTTCTTACATGGGCTTTTGTCCTTGTCTGTTTGTATCAATTGTCGTTTACATTTGTTACGAACAGTATCGAGAAGCGTGCTCGAGCCGACGCCAAAGCCTATGTTCAGAGCTCAACAACCCAAAATTGGATTAGCAACAAAGCCCATGGCGATGCGATTATCGCCCAGACTTTGAGCGATTCACTCCAGATTGCCCGCGAATCGCAGTATCTTGATTCTATGGCAAGTGAGAAGGTTTTCTTCGGTGCCACCTATCGCTACTGCCAGGCCCGTGAGATCAACCTTGGCCTTGACTTGAAAGGCGGTATGAACGTCATGTTGGAGGTTTCCACGGTAGATGTCGTCCGCGCACTTGCCGGCCATACCGAGGATTCCACATTCAATAAAGCTATCGACATGGCTGTCGCTAAGCAGAAGTCGACCACCAATCGCGACTTCGTTTCGCTTTTCTACGAGGCCATTACCGAGTTAGACCCCAATGTCCAGCTGGCTTCCTATTTCAACACTCAGCTGCGCGACCGCATTAAGCTGAACGATAATAACGACGCCGTTATCAAGGTCGTGAAGGAAGAGGCCGCTAGCGCTTATGACCGTACTTATGAGATTCTCCGTCAGCGTATCGATAAATTCGGTGTTGCCCAGCCTACTATTCAACAGCTCCGCGCTTCGGAACGTATCTTGGTCGAACTTCCGGGTGTGAAGGATCCCCAGCGTGTACGTAAACTCCTTCAGGGTACTGCCCAGTTAGAGTTCTGGCTGACTTATGATAACGCTACCGAGGGTTATCCTATGCTTGAGAAGATTGATACCTATATTGCTTCTATCGGCGGCATTGACAAGATGGACGAAGAGACTCCCGCTCCTGTGGTGGAAGACACTGCCGCTTTGGCTGAAAGCACTGCTGAGGTCGCAGAGGCCGTATCGGAAGGTGACTCGCTGTTGAGCGCTCTCGGCGCCGACAAGAACGAGGCTTCAGCTGAGATGGAAAGTCTTGCAAAGGATCACCCCCTGTTTAATCTCCTGCAGCCTTATGCCGATCAGAGCAGAGGCCTCTACGCAGGTCCTGTTGTGGGTGTGGCCCAGGGCAAGCATCGCGACGAGATTACCCGTATGATTGATTACGCTTTCGAGAAGAAAGTTATTGATAGCCGCACTGTGAAGTTCCTCTGGGCCGCCAAGCCCATGAATGACGACGGCTCCGATATTTACCAGCTGTTTGCTATCCGCATTAACACCCGCGACGGTTCCGCACTGCTCGACGGTGGCGTTATTACCGATGCCCGTCAGGACTATAATCAGACTGGTGGAAATGAAATTTCTATGACAATGAATAGCGAGGGCGCGCGCGAGTGGAAACGTATTACTGGTGAGAATGTGGGTAACTGCATCGCTATCGTGCTTGATAACCTGGTTTACTCGGCACCTGTGGTGAATGGCGAGATTGCCGGCGGACGTTCGTCCATTACGGGTGACTTTAGCCTGGAAGAGGCAAAGGACTTGGCCAATATCCTCAAGTCGGGTAAGCTCCCCGCCCCCGCCGTTATCGTTCAGGAGGCAGTTGTCGGACCTTCTCTTGGTCAGGAGTCGATTCATAAGGGCTTGCTCTCTTTCATCCTGGCCTTCATTATCGTTCTTATCTACATGGTTTTGTTCTACAACCGCGGCGGTTGGGTTTCTGTTGTCGCCCTTATCACGAATATTTTCCTGTTGATGGGTGTCCTTGCCTCTGTGGGTGCCGTCCTCACCATGCCGGGTATCGCCGGTATTGTGTTGACTCTGGCTATGGCAGTGGATGGTAACGTTATTATTTACGAACGTATTAAGGAAGAGTTACGTGCCGGCTCCAGCATGGCGAACGCCGTAGATGCCGGTTTCAAGAACGCGCTCTCTGCTATTATCGACGGTCAGGTGACTACCTTCCTCCTGGGTCTCGTCCTCGTGCTCTTCGGTTCGGGTCCTGTTCAAGGTTTTGCTGTCACCCTCTGCATAGGTATCGTTACCTCTCTCTTCACTTCGATTTTTATCACCCGTCTCTGCATTGACTGGATGATGAACCACAAGAAGAAAATCAACTTCTCTTTCCCCTTCTCGGAAAACTTCATGCAGAATGTCCACGTTGACTTTATCGGTAAACGCAGAACCTTCTATATAATCGCAGTTTGCGCTATCGTTATTTGCCTTGTCGGTATCGTTGCCCGCGGCCTCAACCCCGGTATTGATTTCACCGGTGGCCGCACATACGTGGTTCGCTTTGACCAGCCTGTGAACGCAGTGGATGTCCGTTCCGCCCTTGATCAGGAATTTGGCGACGCTCCCGAAGTGAAGACTTATGGTCCGTCCACTCAGTTGAAGATTACCACAAAGTATAAAGTTAATGAGGATGGCGAAGAGGTGAACAACGAAATTGTCACCAAGCTGTATACTGCAGTGAAGGGTTTCTTCTCCAACGAGATTTCTGAGAAAGATTTCCGTAGCACTGAGACCAACCCGCTGGGTATTATCCAGTCGGAGCAGGTGGGAGCTACCATTGCAAACGATTTGGTTCGCAATGCTATCTTGGCGGTCATAGGAGGTCTTATCATTATGTTCCTCTATATTCTGATCCGTTCAAGAACTGGCGTTTCGGTCTGGGTAGTGTCACTGCCCTGATTCACGATACCCTTTTGGTAATTGGTGTTTTTGCCCTGTTCCACGGTATCCTCCCCTTCAACCTGGATGTCGACCAGTCTTTCATTGCAGCCGTCTTGACGGTTATTGGTTACTCCATTAACGCCACTGTGGTTATTTTCGACCGTGTTCGTGAGAACCGTAAGAATTTCCCCAAACGCACTCTGGAGGTCCAGATGAACGATGCTATCAATGCCACGTTGGCTCGTACTATTAACACCAGCGGCACCACATTCTTCACCCTGTTGATGATGTTCATCTTTGGCGGTGAAGTGATCCGTGGATTTGTTTTTGCAATCCTCGTCGGTGTACTGGTCGGCGTATTCTCCTCTGTGTGCATTGCCTGCTCGATTGTATACGAGGTTTCCCGTTCCGAAAGAGCCAGACTTGAGGCTAAAAAATAAGGAATACATTATAATTGTAGGATAATTTGAAAAGATAGTTGTGAATACATTCATTCTTATAGTGGTATTGATTCTCTGGATTGCTGTCCGCTCTCATGCTGCCCAAGCAAAGCGGAAGGCAGAGATGGAGAATGCTGCCTCTGAGCCCTCCCAGCCGAGCCATGCCTCGGCTAGGAGCGCTTTTGAGTCTCTCTTCGAGGAAGAGCGCGAGACGGAATCCGCCTACAGCTCCTTCGCACAAGAGGGTCAGTCGGCGGGCTACTATAGTTATGAATCAGTTGTGGGCGACGACCTGGCTCCAGGCCGTACCACTACTGACTTTGTGTCCGATTCGAAGCCCGAAACGATGGCTCAGTTTAATGCAGACGATTCCAAGGGTGTCGATTTTGATCTCCGTCAGGCAGTTATCGCTCAGACGATCCTCTCCAATAAATATCTCAATGAGATTTATTCTGATGTAAATTAATTAATCCATTTGTAGTAATAATACCTAAATGAGTATGTTTAGAAAAGTACTAATGACAATCGGTCTGTTGCTAATGGCGAATATCGTCTTGGCACAGGGTACTATTAAAGGTACCATTGTCGATCCGAAGACAAAAGAGCCTGTGCCTTTTGCCAACGTCGTTGCTAAGCAAGACGGAAAACAAATCAAGGGTACGCAAACAGACATGGATGGTAATTTTACGATTAAACCCCTCCCTGTTGGTCAGTATGAGATCCAGGCATCGTGTGTAGGTTATCACCCTTATACGCGTCCGGAGTTTACCGTAAAGGCATCTGGTATTTCTGTTTGTAACATCGAGCTGACTCCCGCCTCTGTCCAATTGGAAGAAGTGGTGGTTATCGACACAAAGAACCCCATTATTGATGTGGGTGATGCATCTACTACTACCCGTATGAGTGCAGATGATATCGCTCACATGCCTGGTACTTCTGTCGAGAGCATTGTTGCTGCCGTCGGCGGTGTGGGTTATAATGATGGTGGTACGAGTACCGCGCGTGGTGAGGATAACATGGTCACCAAGCAGGGCGGTATTACGAAGCGTACCGGCGTAAATGTGCCGAAGGAAGCTATTGCTGAAATCCAGGTCATCCTGGGTGGTACGCCCGCTTCTATCGGTGAGGCTATCGGTGGTACCCAGATTATCACCCTGAAACCCCCAACGAGTCAGTTTAAGGGTAGTATCCGTTGGGATGCTCGTTTGAACTACCGTATGTTTAATCAGCTGAACGCTTATCTTACCGGCCCAGTCATCAAGAAGAATATTTATGACGAGAATGGTGAAAAAACGGGTGACCAGACTTTGATTGGTTTCCGCCTCACTGCTGCCGGCACATACTATGATAATGCGTTCTACCGTCCAAGAGGCCATCGTTATTTAGTGGTTAACGATGCTCTTGTTCAGCAGTATGAGCAGCACCCTATTGATTTTGACCCCGTTACCTATACGGTTAACTATTCTGCTGAAACTGGTTTGTATGCTGACGACTTCGTTGAAATTAGAAACCTAACTGCGAAGGACTTCAGTGGTAATAAGAGCCGTGTCCCCCATACTCAGTACTATCAGATTGGTACCAATTTGGCTTTCGATGTCCGTTTTACTGACTATGCCACACTGACTCTTACAGGTGAGTTTGAGTACACCCACTCCCCTCAAACTGGCATTATGCCTTTGAATATGTCGCGTTCTGCTAATAATGTCTTGAAGGTGACTAACTGGGATGTGATGTTCGACTTCACTCAGCGTTTCCCCGATGTTGAGGATGCCGATGCCAACAATACCGAAGGTGAGAGCAAATCGGGTAAGGCTGTAAAGAATGTTATGTACAACATTACCGGTATGTTCAACCGCCAGAACTACCAATATTACAATGAGACATTCGGCAGTTCTTTGAACGATGTCTTTAAATATGGTTTTAATGGTTCGGTAGAGATTTCTCAGAGACCCCATTATGCTCTTGACCCCTCATTTAACTATAATGGTATTAGTCGTGCCGCTATGGTTCAGGACTCTTGGATCGACTATATCGATTGGAGCACTTATGAACCTTATGCGGGTAACCAGATTTATGCTAACTATAACCTTCAACTTCTTTCTATTCCTGAAATCAGTCCCCTCCTGACCAATCTTGATAACTTGCTTCTGTTTAAGGGTCTGCCCAATGGCCGTACCCCTGATAATATCTATGGTCTTATAGCCAATGTGGGTTACCAAGACAATACATTTGCTTTCGCCCAGACGGACTATATCTATTTGGCCGCCAAGGCAAGTGCCGAAATCAAAGGCCATGAAATTGAGATTGGTTTCCAGTATGACCGTCAGGATCAGTCCTACTATGGTCTGGGTAGCACTTCTCTTTGGACTATCATGCGTCAGAATGCTAATAAGCACCTTTCGCAGATGGATCTCAGCAATCCTCATTATAGTTGGCAAGGTTCTACCCTTTATGTAGATTATGATCGCCTGTATAATGCTGAGGCTGAAACTTATTTCTCTGCTGCGATGCGTCAGTATCTGGGTTGGAGCGGTAATTATGAAGGTGAACGTAGATTCCTTGATATAGACCGTTATAAACCAGAGGATTATGTTGCCGCTGGTGGTATGGATATGTTCTCCTCTGACGAGTTGTTCAATGGTGGTGGTAATAATACCCTTGTTAATTACTATGGTTATGACCACACTGGTAAGAAATACAGTAGCAGCGACTGGAAGGTTGAGGACTTCTTCAACCCCAGCAATCCTAAATACCGCTACCGTCCTTCTTTCACTCCGACCTATATGGCCGGATACATTCAAGACCAGTTCTATTTCCAAGACCTGATTTTCAATGTGGGTGTCCGTGTTGATATTTTTGATGCCAACCAGTCTGTTCTGAAGGATCCCTATCTCCTCTATGAATCCTACAATGTCGGTGATTTAAGAAGCGGCCGCACTGCTTATCAAGGTAATATCTATGCTGGTGCAGGTGATGACTGGACTGTTTATGTTGACGCTGTTGATGCCGATATTCCTACTATTTACGGCTACCGTAAGGGCTCTACTTGGTACGACGTCAATGGTGTTGAACTCGCTTCACCGAGTTCTATAGCCGGTACCTCCGGTAAGCCTACTCCTTACCGTACACCTAACGGCCAGCAGGCTGCCAAAAATAATACTGTGGGTAAAGATGCATTTGAAGACTACAAGCCTCAGATTGTTGTTCAGCCCCGTATTGCATTCTCTTTCCCCGTTGGTGAGAATTCCCAGTTTAAAGCTAGTTACGACATTATTGCTCGTCGTCCTTCTAGCAACTGGCAGGCCAATTACTACGGTTACCTCTACATGTCTCAGATTAGCGCTATCTCCAATCCTAACTTGAAGCCTGAAAAGATTACTAACTACGAACTTGGTTTCCAGCAGGCTCTTAATAAAAACATGGCTATTGGTATCAGTGCTTACTATAAAGAGACTCGTGACCTTATCCAGCTTGTACAATACGCTGGCGCAGACCCCAACCAGAACTACTACTCTTATGATAACCTTGACTTCAAAACCATTAAGGGTCTTACTGTTAGTTATGACCTCCGTCAGTCAAAGAACATTCGTATCAATGCTAACTATACTTTGCAGTATGCTGAAGGTACTGGCTTGACGAGTAATACAATGACTGAGCTCATAAAAGAAGGCTACACAACCCTTAAGATGCTCAATCCTATTAGCGATGACCGTCGTCATGAGTTCAAGGTCAATTTTGACTATCGCCTCATGGGTGGCTCAAAGTATGATGGTCCCGTTATCAACCGTGTAGTTAAAGATTCTACTGGTGAGGAACGTAGAAAGGAAATCAAGCTGTTGGAGAACTTCGGTGTGAATTTCATGGCTGTTGCTCAGTCGGGTCGTCCTTACACCAAGCAGTTTAGCCACAATCAGGCCACTATCGTTGGTAGTTATAACGGAGCCCGTCTGCCTTGGCTCTTCTTCTTCGATGTGGTTGTAGATAAGTCGTTCCCGATTAAAGTTGGAAAACGTCAAACCAGCCTGACTGTTGCTATGACTATTACCAACCTCTTCGATATCCGCAACGTTACTAGTGTGTTCCCTGTTACAGGTAACCCAGAGGATGATGGTTATCTAACAGACCCCGAAACCCAGACTGTGATCAACAGTTATCTGGATTCCGATTCGTATCGTGACCTTTATTCCATCGCTATGAGCAATGGATACTTCCGCTACAGCACTCCTCGCCACTTCAGGCTTACTTTGTCCTATGCTTTCTAATATACCCATTGAGAATAAAATATCTAACTTATGAAGAATATATTTAGCAAATTAGTATTGGCGGCCTTCCTCTTCTCCGCTCTGACGGGGACGGCATTCGCTGAGGATTGCAAGACTTGTAAAAAGTCTGGCGTCAAGCGAGCTGCTGTTCAGGCTAAAGCCGCTGTGTGCAAAAGAGCACAGAGTACCGCAGAGCTGAATGTGAATAATGTCCGTGCCCTGATCAACGGCTACGGTAACATGTGGTACGATGGTAGTGTTGCACAGTACCATCTGCCTAAGAACAGCAACACCTGCCCACTCTTCTGCGCTGCCTTATGGATTGGCGGTACCGACGTTAATGAACAGCTCCGTATTGCTGCTCTCCGTTTCGGTTCTGAGGGTGATGACTATTGGCCCGGTCCTCTTGACATCACCACTGCATCCGTCGACCTCCCTGTTTGTAATGAGTTTGACCACCATTGGATCATTACCAAAGCTGAGGTTCAGGCTTTTATGTCGATGTTTACCTATGATGAAAATGGTGCTACTCCCAACGAGACCTTCTCTGCCGATGCCGTTTCCGCTACTATTAAGAATTGGCCTGCTTCGGGTACTCAGGTTGGTCAGTCGCCCTACTTGGCTCCTTTCTATGATGCAAATCATGACGGTGTTTACAAGTGGGAAGATGGTGACTATCCCTACTATGATTTCAATAACGACCTCTGCCCGCGTACACTGAAGGCTCAATGGGGTCGTGATTACACCTCCCATGTTTCTACTACGATGGAAACTGAACACGGTATCGTTACCGGTGGTCTTCTTTCTGACCAGGTTCTGAAAGGTGACCAAACCATTTGGTGGGTGTTCAACGATATGGGTAATGTTCATACTGAAACCAATGGACAGCCTATCGGTATGGAGATTCGTGCTCAGGCTTTCGCTTTTTCCACGAATGATGAAATCAATAATATGACCTTCTATACCTATGAAATCATCAATCGCTCAACTTATGAATTGAAAGACACCTATTTCAGTCAGTGGGTTGATGCCGATTTGGGTTATGCTCATGATGACTTTGTTGGCTGTGATGTTAAACGTGGTCTTGGATATTGCTACAACGGCGACGAGGCAGATGGCCCCGGTTCGGGCTCTTACTCTGGCATTCCCCCTGCAGTTGGTATCGACTTCTTCCAGGGACCTTATATGGATCCCGATGGTAAGGATAATCCTAAGGTTGATATTTCCAAAATGCGTGCCTACTATCCGAACCAGTTGAAGAACTACTTGCTTGAAGACGGTACGTATGATACCATTTCCCTTACAGACGACGCAGACCTATACTATGAGCATGCATGGTATTTTACCCCTGGTGATGTAATTGGAAACTGCGCTATCAATGGTGTTAACTTTGGTAATAACATTGTTGACGATGAGCGTTTTGGTATGCGCCGTTTTGTGTACTACAATAATAGTAATGATAACATTAGCGGTGAACCTTCCAAGGCTTCCGACTATTATTACTATCTTCGTGGTTTCTGGAAGAATGGTTCGCGCATGAAATATGGCGGAAACGGCATTTCTACCGGTACTACTGATTTCGATTGTGACTTCATGTTCCCGGGTAATTCTGACCTCTACTTCTGGGGTACTAATGGTAATGCTGTTGAACCCTGGTCTGAGGTAACTGCTGGTAACACTCCTGCTGACCGTCGTTTTATGCAGTCTGCTGGTCCATTCACTCTGAAACCTGGTGCCCTTAACTACATTACTGTCGGTATTCCTTTTGCTCAGGCTTCTTCTGGTAATGCTTGGTCTTCTGTTGAACTTCTTCGTGAGATTGACGATGTTTGCCAAGCACTTTTCGAAAACTGCTTTAAGGTGCTGGATGGCCCCGATGCTCCCACCTTGGTTGTTCAGGAGATGAATAACGAGTTGATCCTTTATATTAAGTATGATAATCCCTCTAGTAATAACTATGGTGAGAATTACTCAGAGATTGACCCCGCTATCGTTCGCTCCTATACTGATGCTAATGGCAATAGTGTTACCTATTCTGATGATGATCGTAGTTACAAGTTTGAGGGTTACCAGATTTATCAGTTGAAGACTAAAGATGTTTCTGTTGCCGACCTTAATGATGTTACCAAGGCTCAGCTGGTTGCTCAGTGTGATATTGAGAACTATTATGATGAGGAGGAAACTCTTCCCATTTCAACCCTTGTTAACTATACTCAAAACTCTGCAACTGGTTTGATGACTCCTTCAATCATGGTTCAAGGTGCAAATGCTGGTATTAAGCATGTGTTCCGTATCACTAATGATGCTTTTGCTACGGGTACTAATACTGCTTTAGTTAATAATAAGGAGTATTATTACATTGCTATTGCTTATGCTCAGAACCGTTTTAAAGAGTATTCTCAAACAGAAGCTGCCTTCCTCGACGGTCAGAAAGAACCTTATCTTGCAGGTCGTAAGGATGAGTTTGGTAGAACTATTACGGCAGTAACTGCTATTCCCCACGATCCTTCTTCGGAGAATGGCGGTACCGTTGTGAATTCTGAATTTGGTATGTGCCCCAATATTACTCGTATCGAAGGTTATGGTAATGGTGGTTCTATACTTCGACTCACCCAATCCTCTATTGAAGAACTTATGGGTAAGCCTGGTGAACCTGGTAAACCTGCTGGTAAGTTTAGGGCTGATGGCAATGGTATGTTAGCTAATCCTTGTCAGATTCAGAATCCCGAGTATGAAGAGAATGCTGGTCCTGTCAATGTGCGTATCATAGATCCTCTTAGCGTTAAGCCGGGTAAGTTTATCATTGCTTTTGACCATAGTGATGACATTAATAACAGCGGTTGGACTCTTTATAAATCTCCAGAGGATCCTACTTATGAGACGAATCCTTATATTTATGACACTGTCCGTTCCGTTAAATCTGATTTTGTTCTAAGCCGTTATAATGAGCAGCTTTTCCTTGATCTTGGTATTGCTATAGCTATCAGTAATCCTATTGCTGTTGCTACTCCCCTTCAGATATCCACTCAGTCCAATGAGAACTATGCTTCCCGTTACTATGGAGGCCTTGTTTATGAAGGCGCTTTACTGAGTTCTTCGATGGAATATGCCGACAGAAGCACTCCTTGGCTTACCGGACTTCCTGACGATGATAGTTACCAACTTCAAAACTGGATTCGTTCTGGTACTCAATTCGCAGCGAATACCCATAAGACCTTCACTTCTACTCCTGGTGATATTATTCTTTCCGAACCTTACCTGGATGAAGACTATTTCAAGAGTTTCTCTGATCAACCCGGTAACAATGCTGTTCCTGCCAGTGTTGGTGTCGATAGATTCCAGTCTTTTGAAAGTGTTGTCGGTGGTATTTGGGCACCTTATGGATTGGTTTCCACTTTGAATTTCCATCCTGCTTTTTGCTATCGTTATTATATTGCGTCCGATGAGATTCTCGATAGCGTTCGTTCACATGTGGCCACTGGTGCTAGCAACTATACCCGTAATGCGATCACTCGTAAAACTATGGATAATTTCTATAACAAGTCTTTGAACTTTAACGATCTTTCCAAGTTGCCTAGCGTTAGAGTGGTCTTTACCGCAGATACTTCAAAATGGACTCGTTGCCCTGTCCTCGAGATGTGCGATGATTATACTCAGTCTGAGGGTAATGCCCGTCGTTTCCAGATGCGTAAACATGCTTCTGTCGATAAACTTGGTCGCACTTGCGCTGACCTTGGTTTGACTTCAGATGAGAATGATATGAGCAACCCTGCTTACATTAACGCTACAGGTATGGGTTGGTTCCCAGGTTATGCTATCAATACGGCTACGGGCGAACGCCTGAACATTATGTTTGGTGAAGATTCCCGATACATTCAGTATAATGGTGCAGACATGCTTTGGAACCCCACCGCTCCTGAAGATTTGATGGATGGTACTCAGAATTATGTGATGGGAGGTCGTCATTATATCTATATCATGAATGCTACCGACCAATTGTTCTATGATTTAATCAATGGTTCTTCGTCCACTCTCACCAGTTACAAGACTCCTTCTTATGATGCTGGTCGATGGGCAGTGAAGATGCTTAGCTCTCTCGATCGTATGATGAGTTTCGTACCTTCTAATGAAACTGATCGTAATCGTCTGAACCACGGTATTCTTGATGGTGAAAGTACCACACTTATTCCTCAGCGTGACTCTGTTGCTTTCTTCTTCTCTTCAGTGGCTTGGGTTAACATGCCCTTTGTTAATAGTCGCTTCTCTTTCAAGAATCCCATTGACATTCCTTGTGATGTCACCATCGACATTGATGTAAATACTCCCTATGGTAGATACATGTCGCATAACGCTTCTCCTGTCAGACTATTTACTGACGAGAATGGTGATAACGTTACGGCTCGGAATGACAACTACCCAATGTATCAGTTTGAAATGGGCAACGACATTGCTACTCTTACTGGTGTGGCTTCTCAGCCTACTGCGAGAAAGACCTATCAGGATTCGATCCTCAGCCTTATCGGTGTGGTTCCTAACCCCTACTATAGTTATTCCACATACGAAACCACTAGCCAGTTAGAGACGAAGGTTCGTTTCGTCAATGTTCCTACCGGATCCACTATTTCTATCTATACAGTTGACGGTACCTTGGTCCGTCGTCTTGGTCCTACCTCTGGTACTGCCACCACTTTAGACTGGGATCTTCATAACCACAATGGTATTCCTATCGCAGGCGGTGTATACCTGATTCACTTTAAAGTTCCTGGAATTGGTGAACGTGTTGTCAAGTGGTTTGGCACTATGCGTCCTGTTGACCTGAACTCGTTCGTATTCTGATGTGATTTGTTAATCTTAAAAAATGTCTGAAATGAAAAACATATTTAGAATATTTGCTGTATTAGCTGTCACGGTACTGTTGTCTGCCGAGCCTGTTTGGGCAGGTAACGACAACCGTAGAGGTACAGCTGGTGCCACTGAGTTGTTAATCAACCCTTGGGCTCGCAGTTCTGGATGGGGCAATGTTAGTGTGGCTAACGCTCGCGGCCTTGACGCTTTCTATTCTAACATCGCTGGTCTTTGCTTTATCCCCAAAATGGAGGTGTCTTATTCCAATACCATGCTTTTCGGTGGTAAGAGCGGACTCAATAGTGGTGCGGGTGTCAATGCTTTCGGTCTCGGTTTGCGCCTTTTCGACAATGGTGTTCTTGGTTTAAGTCTTATGACCATGAACTTTGGTGATATCGATGTGCGTACTGTTGAAAGTCCCGAACCTATCAACGGCACTTTTTCCCCTACCCTTATGAATATCAACGTGGCCTATGCACATTCTTTCACTTTGTCAATTCATGGTGGTGTCAACCTTAAGATTATCAGCGAGTCGACCAACAACGTCTCTGGTAGTGCTTTCGCAGTTGATGCTGGTATTCAGTATGTCACAGGAGCTGATGATGAGTTGAAATTCGGTATTAGTTTGAAGAACTGGGGTCCTGCTTATAGTTTTGGTGGCACTGGGATGTCCTTTACTTTCGTCAATGATGCCGAAAATGACATGACTGCTGAGTATCGTTCTGGAGAGATGGAGCTTCCCACCTGTCTAAACATCGGTATTTCTTATGACTTCCTTTTCGAACTGTGGAAGCAGAGAATTACCCTTGCTGGTGCATTCACATCTAATGCTTTCCTTAAAGATAATATCGCCTTAGGTATTGAATACGGTTTGTTGGATATCATCAACCTTCGTTGTGGTTATATCTATCAGACTGATATTTTCAGTGATGTGAACCGTACCACGGCCAACCAAGGACTTTGCGCTGGTGCATCTGTCAACATCCCTCTCCACAAGAAAGATGCTGAAAGTAATGCTGGTCTCACTATCGATTACTCATATCGTTCATCTTATAATTTAAAAGGTTCACATTCTATCGGAGCTACTTTTAGATAATAATTTGAAATAAATAGTATTCAAAAAATAGGAAAGGCTCCTAAAAAGCCTTTCCTAATCTTTTCATATTTTTTT
>Ga0255062_10000117_pt1 | contig 13576 bp, 16 predicted proteins | sample 177RNAGHGhighgp2_FD_183092 | JGI IMG/M metagenome (GOLD analysis project Ga0255062, IMG submission 183092) | Metatranscriptome of sheep rumen microbial communities from Palmerston North, Manawatu-Wanganui, New Zealand - 1770 RNA GHGhigh gp2... | ecosystem: Host-associated > Mammals > Digestive... | reverse complement strand
ACTCACATAATTTAACTTATTACTATTAAATAGTTCATATAAACCGTTAATTACCATAAGTAAGAATGTGACTTGAGTACTGATAGAATTAAGAACTGAAAAGTTCTTCATACTATCTATATATAATTTAGCATTATCTTTAATATTCATCTTCGTAATACTCCAATGTAAATTTTCTAGGCATGATTCTAGCGAGTTCACTACCTTTAATAGCATATACTTGGTACATACCATTACCTGCATGACGTTCAGCTTCAATATTAGCATCAGATCTATCTAAATAACCTGAAGTCTTTCCAATAAGCCTGACCTTTTTATTGTCAGCTAGATCTTGTTCAATCACATAGTGTTTATTCGGATCAATCGTATATTTTTTAGTATATTCAGCATTCCGTTTAAAGTCAGCTGCTACACTAGCTGGCATAGTTAGTAATGAAGCAGTTAAACCTACATTAGCTGCACCAAGTGCACCTTTACCTACTTTTTCTGGTAATGTAGATGCACCTGCCATTCCACCTTCACGAATGTATTCACCAGGTTTAGCTATTAATACACCTTTGTCATTATATACATTTTTAGTAGCTTTAATACCTTCCTTAAATTGCTGTACTTTTCCAGTAGTTGGATTGAATGCAGAAGTTATTTTTCTACCTTTAAATGGAGCAACAAGTCCATATTCTAATAACCATTTAGCACCATTTACTAATGCATTAAAGTTGGTTTGCTTAGATTTAGGTTGCTGTTCAGATTCATTAACTTGATCAGATAGTTTCTTTGCTTCCGCAGGTGAGTAACCTTCTTCTAATAACTCTTTATATAGCTTTTTACGTCTATTTCTTTTAAATAATTTATTAGCTAAGAAAGCTCCACCTATAACGAATGGAGTTGCTACTTCAGCTGCTTTGAATCCAGTAGTACCTAATATAGCATTGTTATTTGGTATCTTTTTACCTTCAGCCTTAGCTATTGCTTCATTAGCTGTATCTTCTTTAGTTTTGAATAGAGTTAAAGGCTTCTGTTTATATGATATTGGATTACCATTTTCATCACGTTTATCCGCGATTTCACCTTTAACTACACCATGATAAACATCTTTAGCATCGCGAACTACTGCATCTTTAGCCTTACCTAAGGTATTTATAATTTCACCATTAACCCATTCACCGGATTCTTTATCTTTGTGAGGAACTAGGGATTTTACTTCATATCCAAGATCAACATAACCATGCTTTATTCCATTGGAACCTACAGTTTCTCTATTCTTGCATACTTTATCATATTTAGCATCATGCTTTTGTTTCTTATATTCATAATTTTTAACTTTCTGTTGGTATGCAGCCTTATCTTCTTCTGTAAGTTCATTATTAGGTTCATTGGTATTTACAGTCTCTTTTGTAACTTCATCAGGAGTATTAGATTCTTCATCAAAATTAATTAATGATTTAGAAAATTTCATTATACCTCCTAATCAAATATTACGTCAGCTGCTTTATTTAAACCGATTACACCTGCAGCTCCAGCTGCACCTGCACTAGCTAAAGCTCCAGCACCTAAAGCACCTGCTACTCCGAGTGGAGCAGATACTAATTTATGATCACGTCCCCATTCATGGATATTACGTAATTTACCAGAGTAAGCTTTATGATAAGCTACTGTTATATTTCTAGCTTCAGCATCACGAACTTTACGTAATTTCTTAGCTAATTCTCTATTTCCACTAGATACTGCTTTAGTGATTTGTTCATCAAGATTTTGAATCTTTTTACTTGAAGCTATTGCTTCAGCAGGTGAATTAAATCTACCCTTAGGTAATGTAGCTTCAACTTCCTTAGCTACGGCATTTTCTGCAGGTTTAGCTAATGTCTTTTCTGTTTCTTTAACAGCATTAGCTGGATTCGTAGCTTCAGGTAATGGATGTGATACTGGAGTTGGTTTCTCTACTTTAGGAACCATCCCTATACGATCATCCTTAGGTACTGAAATTGGCTTAGTTTCTATCGGCTTAGGTTTTACTGAATCACTCTTGAATGTTGTATTTTTATTAGTTAAATTTTTACCGGTACCTAAGTCTTTCAATGGTCTAGAATTTGAACCTGTTTTCCTAGCAGACTTAATATATGGACCTGACCACATATCTTCGAATGCCTTATCCATTGCACGTTCACGTTTATACCCAGATTTAACTCCATTTACAAATCCATTCTTTGATTTACCAATACCTTTAAATCCACCTTTAAGTCCACGCCATGCTGCAGTTAATACATTAAAGTTTTGTTGCTGACTAAAATTCTGTAATTCAGAATCTGACATTCTAGATAATTTTATATTAATATAATCGACATAATTCATAACAAACCTACTTTAAATTTTTCTCTAACTCAGCTCTATATAATTTAGCTCTTTCATTAGTCAATTTTATTCTATCATTATATTCAGCTTGATTAATCATTTTTGAATCAAGCCATAATTTTAATTGACTTATTTGGCCACTCATGAATCTTTTAACTTCGGCATCGATATCACTTTGATCCTTACCTTTCATATTCTTAGCAGCTTCAACTAATTTAGGGTCTAATGTAACATTTTTAGTATCAACATTAGATTTACCTGTAGATTGTTTAGTTGCTACCTTTTTAGCTCCAGTATTAGTTCCAGAGTTAGTGCCTTTATTTTGATTTCCTGGACGTACATCCTTTACGCCATTTTTCTCATCAAAATAAGATCTCCACTTACCATCTTTAGTGACTTCTTCTTGAGTACCTTTACGGTACCATTTACCGCCACGTTTTTCAAATTCTACGTTAGCTCCATGCCAATTCTTTACAGTACGAGACTCTTCTACTTTATCATTATCATTTGAAGTAGCTGACTCTGTTTTATTAGTCTCTGTAGTTGTCGATTCTTTAGGTGTATCCTGCTTTGGTTGGGTAGTCACTGTAGTTGACGGGGAGGTCTCCGCTTGCTTAGTCTCAGTTTTTACCTCAGACTTAGATTCAGGCTTTGATTCTGATTTAGTGCCTGAAGTTTGAGTAGTTGACTGTTTATTTTGTTGAGAAGTAGCTTTATTCGTAGATACGTTTGAATTCTTTTGCTGATTTGGAGTTGTACTCTTTAAAGAAGCTTTTTCATCAAAACTATTACTTTTACTACTGCTACTTTGTTGTTTACTAAGACTATCTACAGCTGATTTACTGGCACTAGATAAAGCTTTCTGAGTTTCATTCATTGGCTTTGGACCTAAATTATTTTGACGTCTTCTATCGCCACTTCTTTTCTTATTGAGGTTCTCAGACTCTCTCGGAATATATCCAGTTGTATCACCAAAATTTATTTGATTGATACTAAAATTAGTCAATTCATCTTTACTAAAATTTTGTAACTTAAGATTTACATAATCACTGTATTTCATAGAAATGATCTCCATATTAATTATATACTAATATGGAGATTTACTTCATATTAGCCATTTGACTTGGACTTAAGTTCTTTATTATACTTAGCCCAACCACCCTTACTATTGACATAGTCATTTACACTCTGTCCATTAATAAGAGCATTACCTAAAGTTTGATATTTAGCTGTTGGTTTACCTTCTGCATCAAGAACTTTACTATTTGTACCCTTGATATAATAACCATCGGCACGTTTTACAATAGTATGAGATTTACCACTAGCGTCAGCTACCTTGGCACCATCATAATCCTTTACTTCAGATTCTTCTTTAAGTTCCTTCGTAGCTTCATTGGATTCCTCACCGGAATCTTCTTCTGATTCCTTAGCATCGATACCAGCTATTTTAGCATATTCGTCGTCATTTTCAGTTTCAGACTTTTCTGTAGCTTCAGTTACTTCTTCAGCATTATTAGCTTCATCAGCTTTTTCTTTAGCCTCAGCTGCAGCTACTGTAGCTGCTTCACCGCCAGTTTCTGGAGTCGATTCAGGTGTAGTTTCTTTAGTTACAGCTACTTCTTCTGGAGTCTCTTTACCAGATTCAACTTTTTCTGCTTCAACTATAGCTTCAGCATCCTTAGTCTCTTTTTCACCTTTCTTTATATCATCTTCAGTCTGAGCGATTTCTTCTTTCTTTTCATTAACTTGTGACTTAAGTTCAGCTAATTCAGCCTTTTGTCTATCAAGTGCAGACTTAGTCTTAAGTTCCATTTTAGGTGCATCAACTGGAGTTAATACTTCTTGACGAACTTTTTCTACAGAGTCAGGTTCAGCTACAACAGTTTCTTCAACCTTAGTTTCTTCTACTGGAGTTTCCGTTTCACCTGCATCTCTTTTAGCAAGTGCTTCTTTCTTTGCTTTAATAGTTGCATCAATATCGATGCCTTCATCAAAGTTTCTCTGTATACTAAAATTAATAAATTTGTTGATCTTCTTTAATAATGACATCTTATTTCCTCATAAAAAGAATGAGATAAACAACTTATGTTGTTTATCTCGTGTATTTAAAAATTACCTATGATCGATTTCATCCATCAAGTCTCTATCAAGATAAGAATCAGAGATGATACCTTCATCCATGAGAAGTTGACGTCTTGCTCCAGTTCTAGTTAATAGGTCTAATGCATTATTAACCTTATCACTAGTTACCTTAATAAGTACGCGTTTCTGTGGATTTAAGATAGAGTCCTTGATCTGAATTGGATTCAATTCACCAAGACCCTTGATACGGGTAAATGGTTTATTCTTATCCAACTTATCAAAATCTTCTGCGAAATAATAGTAGTTATTACCTTGAATATAGAATGGAGAAAGACAGATATATACATACCCTGCATCAATTAAGAACCTTTGGTGGTCAATAACTGTGCACAAGATGGAACTAGCGATAGCTGCACCATCAGGGTCCATATCAGTTGCAATGATAATCTTACCATAACGTACTTTGGCTAATGAATGATAGTCATTCACACCTACACCAGTACATGTGATAAAGTCACACATTTCCTGATTCTTAAGTACTTCAGTAATATCCATATAAACTGTATTTAATGGTCTTCCACGTAATGGAAGAATTGCATGCTTATATGCATCTCTTGCTTTAATGAAACCACCTGCAGCGGAATCACCTTCACAAACATATAATTCTGCTTCTTGTCTATTCTTAGTAGCTGCATCAATTAACTTCTTAGGCATAAACATTTCTGCCTTAGGATTATCTGCAGCAATAACAATCTTAGTTTTAATAAGATTAATTTTACTTAAATTCTTAACATCCTTGATCTGAGTACGTACCTTTTCAGCATACAAATCCCAAACTTCAGAATTCTTCTTGAAAGCCTTAATAATTTGAGCTTCTAATAAATCGAGATTCTTAATATTAATATCTGGAACTTGATCTAAACGTACTTTAGTCTGAGAGTCAAATACTGGATTATTACAAATGGCAAGTACATAATAATTAAGACTACTTAATTCCGTACCAAATGCATCACCATAATATCTTGTCCAAGCATTTCTGAATGCTTTTTCTAACATTTTACAATGAATACCATTTGGAGTATGAAGTCCGTTAACTGAACCAATACATTCCCTATTTCCCCAAGTTGGATTAACACCAATAGATGCAATCATTTCTAACCTTGGATTTCTAATCTTTGATTCTTCAATTCTACCAAGATAATCACTATCAATAGTTACATTGAAATCATAACCGAAACTCTTAAGTTCATCTTCATTGAGTTTATTTTCAATAATGATATCGAGTTTCTTCTTATTATATTCTGCAATCTTTTTAACAAACTTTAAGTTTGTAGGATATGCACCATTAATAGTATCAAAAATTTCACTATCAGGTCTAAACATAACCAATGTACTTGGACTAAAATCAATATTCAAATCAATTCCAAATAATGTCTTTACATCAGAAATATTACAGAAACCTCTAGCTTTATATATACCTTTACTGTACCAAATATAATGGTGAGTAACATTCTTGTTTTTTATTATATTCTTCAATTAATGCACTTGGCATGTCTTTAACTCTTTCATTTTTATTTCCAAGAGTCACTAAAAGAATATAATTATCTGACAGTGCATTTGTTACGGAACTACCTACGCCATTCAAACCTGACTGAATACCAGTTTTGTTAAATTTAGATCCAGCATGAAGTGAATTCATAGAAAATTCAGCTTGAGTAATGTTACCTTTATGGCTAACTAATTCACCAGTCTTTTCATCGATTTCACTAATAATTGCAGTTTTTACTGGAATACCTCGACCCCTATCTGCAATGATATAATAATCATTAATATGATTAACCCAGATTACGTTATTTCCACCTTCATAAACTTCATCGCATGCATTATCAATGATTTCTGAAATGAGTTTACTTGGGTTAGCTACCGTACCAATATACATACCAGGTCTAGTACGTACACAAAGAGGATACGGTAGATTCTTAATATCTAGTTCTTTTAAGTTTTCTTTTTCCATTATGGATTTCCTCTTTATGGGTTCTCATAAATAAGGGTTGGGACCTCATGAAAAGACGGCAAAAGTTAATTTAATTAAATGAATTATTTCAATGGTTTATCTTTTAATTCATGATTTGAATTCTTAAAGATAGAGTCTACTTTATCATTACATTTATCATTTACTTTATTTGATACCGATTCAGCTACATCTTTATTAAGTGTAGCTACTCCAGCTACGGCACCTGCCACTGCACCTGCAGTTGCACATCCAATGTCTTTTAATGCTTCTTTACTAGAACTCTTACCTTTACTGAAATTTAAATATTTTTGTATTTTTGCTTCTACACTTGGCATAATGACTCCTACTTCATTGCTCCTCTAATTCCACCGATTAATGCACCGAGACCTGCTCCTGCAAGTCCATAGTTTAATGTATTATTCCCAGTGGTATTTAACTTATTTACCTTATTGGTTTCATCCAGAGTATTTGGAATAGCAGGAACCATCGGTTTTAATTCAACACCTGCATTAAATGGACCGACTTTAGTATCTACACCCATCGGTGAACTTAATACACCTGCACCAAGTCCGATTAATCCACCATAACCTGCACCTCTAATAGCACCTTTAAGTGCATTTACTGTACGAGACTTGAGTCCAGGGAAGTCCGATCTATAATGATTAATTATAGTAGAACCACGTATAATACGTTTAGCTTTAGGATAATATTTTCTAGCTTCTTCTCTAGTTTTGCAAGGATTAGTCTCATTCATGAGAGTTTCCATGCATATGTCTTTGTCATCGAAAGCATAATACCTTTCTGGAATTATTTCAAATTTACTTGACATGAATGAGAATCCTTATATTATTTAAATAATTGAGTATATTGAGTGATCAAAGTTGAACCACGAACTACAGTACAATTTGGTTTGTCGCTAATAGCTTGTTCTGCTTCAATCTTTGTGTCATAACCTTTCTTATCTTTAATAGCATCACTCTTATCTAAAGTACCATCTTCTTTTAATTTGAATGCATAATACTTATTTGGATCAACATCATCTAAATTATATTTATCACTAAAATTACATCCAGTATTATTAGTTACTTTATGATTAATGAATGCATTGATTTTTCTTTCTAAATTTGTCATGATTTAAACTCCTATTCTTGTCTAAAATTGGATCCAGATAGAGCTAATACAGTTGAACCTTTAAGAATTCTTTGTGCTTCAGGGAATTCTTCTCTAGCTTCAACTCTAGTCATGCTACCAAATGGATTTAATAAAGTAGTTTTATCTAAAATATTTGATCTAAATGCATAATATTTTTCTAAATTTATTTTAGGTGGCAATGATTTATTATAGTCAGAACGAACTTGAAGTACATCACCTAATATACCTCCACCCATTCCACCATATAAACCACCGACTGCAGCTCCAGCTAACGCACTTGAACTATTACCACCACTAGCAATACCACCAGCTAGTCCACCTAATGCAGCTCCACCTAAACCGCCAGCAATTGCACCTTTACCAAAACCTTTAAGTCCACTTATCATTCCGGATGGAGTACTTTGGTAGAGTGCTGGACCAAATGTGTCATTAATCTGAGAACCCTGAGGTACATATCCATCATATTTTTTATCTAATGCTAAATCAGCACTTTCATTATTAAAATTAGTCATATTTTGACTAAAATTAATATTTGAATTGATTCTATCTTTTAAACTCATAATTTAAACTCCTATAAAATAAAAGAACTCAGGTAAATTTTAGTTTACCTGAGTTAAATTATTATTATTAACCTACTGCCTTGAATTCTTGAGGATTCAATTGATATGCAGTACTACCTTTAATGATTCTTGAGTTTGGATATTGCTTACGTAACTGAGCACGAGTACGACCTGGATCCTTTATGTTACGGCACTTATCTTTAGTAATTTCATTATCAAATGCATAGTAACCGTTAGCCTTTAACTCAGCTTTCATCTTAGAAAGTTTATATGCACCATAACCAAGTGCAGCTGCACCTGCTAATGCACCTAAACCAATACCGAGTGGAGCTAAGCTATTACCTTCAGGTGTATAGCCATTAACTCCTGTATTTGTATCATTAGCTGGAATCATATCACGAACAGGCTTCGGTATATTATATAACTTTTTCTCTTGTGGAGTCAAGTCATTTGCACCATTATGAAGGATGTCACGTCTTACTCTACCAGAATTAACGAGTCCATGCCTGTCAGCGTGAGCTAACATACCATTAACGTAACCAGTTGAATAAGCAGCAAAATTTTTATCTTCACTAAAATTTGTTAAATAACCTTTAATAATCTTTGCCATATTATTACCTATAAACCTTTATTATTAAGCTACTTCGAAATCACCGTATGCAGCTAAAGTTGAACCTCTAAGAATATGAGATGCTTCAGGATGAGCTTCACGTGCATCTTTACGAGTTGCATAAGGACCGCCAATTAAGGAACCCTTATCAATTTCATCACCTTCAAATGCATAGAATGCATCAGCTTGAAGTTCTTTCTTACCCTTAGCTAAATCATAACCTTTCTTAGCTAACAGACCTGCACCTAAGAGTGCACCTGCACCGATAGCACCTGCAGCGACTTTATGTTCGTCAGCCCAGTCACCTACTTTTTCACCAACATCTTTTTCATTTACTTTAGTTACTCTATCTTTAAGTGACTTACCAAGACCTTTAGTTTTATCAAACTTATTCAGTACATCACCTACAGTATTAGCTGCAGTTTTGACTGCACCAACTGCCTTAGTTGTACCTTCCTCAGTTAAATCACCTACCTTTCCACGGAATTTAGGTAATTCATCATAAGGTTCAGCTGCCATTTCATTTAAATCGTCATTATTAAGATCACTTGGTGTAGCTCCAAGTTCTTCACCAGCTGAACCTAAATTAGCTACTCTATCTTCATGAGCTTGATTACGAGCATTCTTTTCTAATTCAGCTTGAACTGCCTTACGTTCAGTTTCAACTTGTTGTTGTTCAAGAAACTCATCTTGAGGTGTGGTACCTTGCTGTTCAGGTACTTGTTCAGTTTGTTCATTCTCTTTAGACTTACTTACGATATTGTCAATAAGTTCACCTGGATTATGGTCATCAGAGATCTGAGATTTTTCTTCTTCAGTTTCATCAAAATTACAGAATTTACTGAAATTTACAGAATTTGATTTAATAAACTTCATAATATCTATTCCTTACAATTTCGTTTTTGATAAAAGTTCTTAGTTTTTCTATATCGAGTTCCCGCAATTTCTCTAGATTTGGAACCAGGGGACTTAACATTATCCTTATACCATTTATCTAGATATGAATTAATTTGTTCATCCGTAGCAGTCTCTGGATTAATCCCTGCACGTTTCATATCTAAGTAGATGTTACCTTTGTTTATACTATTTCCAGAGTAAGTCTGATTTTTAGTAAATGCACCACCATAAGATGATTGATATACTTGCATTTGTTCCATAGGAGATAAATTTTCCCATGCATATTGAGACCCATATTTTTTAGCATAATCATCAGCAACTTTCTTAGCTTGATCTAAATAACGTTTATTAGTTAATTGGGTTAAACGTTCACCTTCTTCATCAGAAATTTTCCATTCAAGCGTATCATCATTATCATAATATGCTTTACCTTGACGTTTTCCACTACCTTGAACTAAACGTTGCCTATCTTTATCTAACTCTTCATGCCATTCAGCACCAGTTTGTTTCTTCTTATTACCATACTTATCAACCATCTCAATTTCATCATTGGCTAAAGCATGTTTGAGAGTTTGTCCATACCCTACAGTAGGTAAGTCAAATTTATCTTTACCTGTATTTTTATCCTTACCTAAATAATTAGTATAGACAGTATCTCTATAGGCTTCATTTTCTTTTAATATATCACGGGTATTAAATTTAGCCTGACCACCATAAGTATAATCAAATTCTTCTTTATTTGATTTTGGTGACTGACTAGAGCTTGCAGTAGGACTCGGATTAGATTCCTGAGGTTTAGTCTTTTTAGGTATAGTCCATTCCTTTTTCCCTTCATTTGGGTCGAGTTCTAGATTATATCTTTTATTGACTTCATCCCAATGAATACCAGAAAAATTTATCAAATAATTCTTGATATTACTCATTAGTGACATAATCACCTCAACTTAAATAAATTTGGATATTCATTTAATAAGACTGAACCTTTACGCACTGATCTATTTTCTGCAAATTTATTAGCTTCTAATCTAGAAGTATAACTTGCATTCTCAACTAATTTTGGTACTTCACTAGATAAATCAACTATATAATAAAGGTCAGGGTCAATGGCTGACCTATTGTCTACTTTACCTCGACCTTTATTTAATGTAACATCTAATAATTTATTAGCTGCTTTTTCACTTAAAGAAAAGTCGAGGTATTTATTAATGTTTGACTTTAAACTCATTATAAATACCTCGATTTAATTAACAATTAACGTTCCAATTTTGCATTACTTGGGTAATCTCTCATACCAGTATTTGGATTAATACCCATATTACCCTTCATTGCAGTTTGTATTGGCTTACCTGCTTCAGTAACACTCTTCATATCACCATCTGGATTTTCACGAATTTCAGCTACAGCAGGTGCGACTGAAGATGCGAATGCTTTAGCCATAGTTCTATATTTAGTTTTAGCTGCCTTAGTCATATTACCATTTGCATCAAATAAAGTAACTTTACCTTCAGCACCACGGATATAGATATTACCATCTTTATCCTTATAAGATTTGATAGTTTGACCAGCTTTATTCTTCCAACTAGCACCTGTAGCTACGTCATTCTTATCCCAAGGAATTTTCTTAGTAGCCTTAACATCTACATTAGCTAATTTGATTTCCTGTTCAGGTTCAGTAGCCTTAGCCTTAGTACCGCCATTTTCTGCAAGGAACTTATTAGCACTCGCGCTACCCTTATCACTTGCTACTTCAGTGTCCTTTGGCTTAAGTTCATCAGCAACCTTCTTATTGACTTCCTTCCTATCTTCAACAGCTTTAGTATTCTTATTATCAGTCACCTTGCCACCAAGTTCCTTAACCTTATTTGCATAACGGTCACGAATACCGACCTTACTATCGAATTCTTCATCAGATGCCTTAGCAATATTCTTATCAATGACTTCAATGCCCTTATTGAGCTTTGCAATCTTTTCAGAATTATCTGGTTTAGCTTCTTGCTTAGGTTCAGTTTTAGCTACTTCAGCCTTTGGAGCTTCAACACCCTTAAATGCATCATAACTATACTGACTATTTACCTTATCTTTGTCAGCCTGAGTTACTTCTTTAGTGGCAGGTTTCTTGGTTTCAGTCTTAGCTACTTCAGTTTTAGCTTCACTATTCTTAGGTTCTTTAAGACCATCTAACCACTTACCTAATGCATTCTTTTCTCCAGTACCTGGGGAATGGAATTCTCTATCGAAATTAGCTTGCTTACTAAAATTGAGATATCCTTTAATATTATTAATTAATGACATAATTAAATTCCTTTTTAATTAAAGTCCTAACAATGCCCTACCAATTGGGTCCATTGTCTGTTTGTTATCTAAATCGCCTGCAGGAAGTAACTTAACTATGATACCATCATGATCTTTAAGTACATCCTTAGCAATCTGTTCAGCTTCACTTTCTGAGTTAGCACTGTAATAGTAATCCTTATCTTTTAATACACTGAAAGTATACTTATTAGCTAACCAGTTTCTATTTTGAGCTTCAGATCTAGTAGGTCTATGACTATTCTTCTGCTTTAGTTTACCGATACAGATTACTTGATCATTCGGACTCAATTGTTCACGTTTCTTAGTTACATAAATTGCAGATACAGTCTTTTCAATATCTGAGAAATTACGTGCTGAATATTCACTACGGAATACATCAGGATAATAATCAAGAACTGTACTACCTTTTAATACACTGACATTATAGTTAGACATTGCATCATAGTCTTCACCACGTATGATTGCATCTTCTTTTCTACCATAACCCATCTTATTACCGATTAAACGGATATCATTCTTATTACGTACTTCTAATACATAATAATTATCTGGGTTAATAAATGGTCTAGTGTCACCAGAACTTGTTGCATTTATTCCAGCTAGCAAGCCTGCACCTGCTCCTAAACCTGCACCAATCTTAGCTCCAGTAACTGTATTACCTTCACCAACTTGGTGACCAATAATTCCACCAAGAATAGCACCACCTGCGGCACCTAAACCTGCTGATGCAGTAGGACCTAGTTGCTTAATGATACTTGGATTAGATGTATTACCTACTCTATCTAAAGTATCCCAAGAGCCCTTCGCTACACCGACTGCAGGTGCGGCAATTAATCCACCTGCACCTCCAACTGCAGCACCTATCTTAGCTCCAGTTGCAGCATCGCCTGCAAGGTGACCTACACCTGCACCTAAAAGTGCACCACCAGCTAAACCAGCTAATGTTGAGTTAGTAGCTCCACGAATAAATCCTACAGTTGGATAACGTAATCCTTTAGCAACTGTATGTCCACCTGTAGGAATTGACTTAACACCTTCTTTAATAGCTCCGGTAATTACACCATTTTCATCTTTAGCAAAGTTTACATCACTACCATTCTCAATGGAGAAGTTAACTATAGTATCACTAACAAATTGTTTTAAACTCTTTTCTTTCATAGTTACTCCATCAAATATTGTTTTGGAATTAATTTCTTTACTTGTTTTCCAGTAATTACTTTAAATTCCGTAATTCCACTATTTACCAATCTATTTATTTGAGTAAATAATTCTAAATCACTACTGTAACCTTCTGGATTACCATAGACATATAAATTATTATTTCGGGCACTAACTATGTAATTCTTATTAGGGTCCAATTTAAATTTATCTGCATAACCTTCACTAGATTCTGTATAACGTAGTTTCTTATCTTTAAATTTATCTTTTACTTTATAGATAATTTCACCTATTTTATTATCATACTTACTATATAAACTCCTTAATGTACTAACTGGATTAATTCCAGCTAACATTAATGGAGTACATGGTATGACAACTAACGGTATTCCAGTTACTACGCTAGCACTAGCTAAAGTACCATAATAAGTTAAATAGTTT
>Ga0255062_10000114_pt1 | contig 13669 bp, 27 predicted proteins | sample 177RNAGHGhighgp2_FD_183092 | JGI IMG/M metagenome (GOLD analysis project Ga0255062, IMG submission 183092) | Metatranscriptome of sheep rumen microbial communities from Palmerston North, Manawatu-Wanganui, New Zealand - 1770 RNA GHGhigh gp2... | ecosystem: Host-associated > Mammals > Digestive... | reverse complement strand
GTGTGGACATGCGAGGTTGCCGGCACACTGATGTTCGTTGTCATGGTGTGTAGTCGGGGAATTCGCATCGAGCGGGTCTATCATGGAATAGACGTTAGCAAAAGGAGGAAAATATCCATGGCAAAAGCAAAGAATACTGTCCGTATTCGTCTGAAAGCATATGAACATCGTTCAATCGATTCAGCTAGCCAGAAAATAGTTGAAACAGCAACGAATCATGGTGCTAAGAAAGTTATCGGACCAGTACCACTACCAACTGAGAAACAGGTAGTAACAGTTTTAAGAGCTACTCATAAGTATAAGGATGCTCGTGAACAGTTCGAAATCAGAACACACAAGAGATTGGTTGAGATCATCGGACCTACAGCAGAAACAATCGATGCATTAAGCAGATTGGAACTGCCAAGCGGTGTTGAGATCGAAATCAAGTTATAGGACATTGGAGGTGAACATCATGAAAGGAATTATGGGACGTAAACTCGGAATGACTCAGGTCTTCACAAATGATGGTACACTCATTCCAGTGACCGTAGTTGAAGTAACACCTAACGTAGTTTGCCAGAAGAAAACAATGGAAAACGACGGTTATGTATCACTTCAGTTAGGAATGGAAGATTTGAAGGAATCCAGAACAACAAAGGCTAACATCGGCCACGCTAAGAAAGCTAATACAGCTCCAAAGAGATTCTACCGTGAAATCAAGAGCGATGAAATGGCAGACCTCGAAGTAGGCGCTACAGTATGTGCTGACTTATTCGCTGCAGGCGACATGGTTGATGTTCAGGGAACTTCACGTGGTAAGGGCTTCATGGGCGCTGTATACCGTAACAATCAGTCATTACAGCCACGTACTCACGGTGTTTCAAGAACACGTAGAGCTGTTGGTTCATTAGCTACAATTGGTCGTAACAACGGTTACATCAACAAGGGCAGATTAATGGCCGGCCATGAAGGCAACTACACAACAACAAACCAGAACCTTGAAATCATCAAGGTTGACATGGAAAACAATTGCTTATTAATCAAGGGCAATGTTCCAGGTCCACGTAAGGGATTGGTAATCGTTAAGACAACAGTTAAACCTGTTAAGCATGTTGATGCTGTTGAATTAATCGACTACAGCGTAAAAGAGGAGGCTTAATGTATGGCAACTAACAAGTTAAAAGTTAAGGTTCTTGACCAGACAGGTAAGGAAGTAAAAGACTTAACATTAAATGAAGCTGTATTCGGTATTGAGCCAAATCAGCAGGTAATGTTTGATGCAGTTGTAATGCAGCAGGCATCATTACGTCAGGGTACTCATGACACCAAGGGCCGTTCAGAAGTTTCTGGTGGCGGCAAGAAGCCATGGCGTCAGAAGGGTACAGGTAGAGCCAGACAGGGTTCAACCAGAGCTCCACAGTGGAGAGGCGGCGGAATCGTATTCGGTCCTACACCAAGAAAGTACGGCTATCGCTTAAACCGTAAGGTTCGCAGATTAGCATTACGTTCATTCTTATCTACATTCGTAAACGACAACGCATTAGTAGTTGTTGATAAGATCCAGTTAGATGCAGTAAAGACTAAGGACTTTGCTAAGATCATGAGTGATCTGAAACTGGACAGAAAAGTATTATTTGTCTTCGACGTTGAAGAAGACTGGGAAAATGCATGGTTAAGCATGCGTAACATTCCAAACGCTTCATTCACTACAAGTGAAGGTCTGAATTGCTTAGATATGGCAAATTCATACACCATGGTAGCTACTGAAGCCGCAGTTAAGAAGATTGAGGAGGCTTTACAGTAATGGCAGCACGCGACATTATCATCCGTCCTATCGTAACTGAGAAGACAATGAAGGCTCAGGAAACTGACAACAAGGTAACTTTTGAAGTAGCAAAAGGTGCTAATAAGACTGCTGTTAAGTTAGCAGTTGAAGAAATTTTCAACGTTAAGGTTGAAAAGGTAAACATCGTTAACACACCAAACAAGACAAAGCGCTTAGGTCGTTATGTTGGTGAAGTTGGCGGCATCCGCAAGGCTATCGTTAAGTTAGCTGAAGGAAGCACAATTAACCTCTACGAAGAAGGTTAATTAAAACAAACTATCGGAAGAACACACTATTTCCGGACAAAACGTGTAAGGAGGAGAAAATATGGCGATTAAAAAGTACAAGCCAACGACAAACGGTCGTAGAGGCATGACGTCATTAGACTTCAGCGAAATTACGAAGTCAAAACCAGAACGTTCATTATTAGCACCATTAAAGTCAAACGGTGGTCGTAACAATAACGGACGTATCACAACCCGTCATCAGGGTGGCGGACATAAGCAGGCTTACCGTATCATCGATTTCAAGCGTAATAAGGATGATATCCCTGCAAAGGTAGCTGCAATCGAGTATGATCCAAACAGAAGTGCAAACATCGCTCTGTTGAATTATGCAGATGGTGAAAAGCGTTACATCATCGCTCCAGAAGAATTAACAGTTGGAACACAGGTTGTTTCAGGCGACGCTACTGACATCAAGGTTGGTAACTGCTGCCAGTTAAACAATATGCCTGATGGTACATTCATCCACAACGTTGAATTAAAGCCAGGCAAGGGTGGCCAGATTGCAAGAAGCGCAGGCTGCAGTGCTCAGATCTTAGGTTCTGAAGGAAAATATGTATTAGTAAGACTGTCAAGTGGTGAAGTAAGAAAGTTCTTAGGCAATTGCCGTGCTACCATCGGTATCGTAGGCAATGGCGACCACTCATTAGTCAATATCGGTAAGGCAGGAAGAACTCGCTGGATGGGCGAAAGACCAACAGTCAGAGGTTCTGCAATGAACCCGGTAGATCACCCACATGGTGGTGGTGAAGGTAGAGCTCCTATCGGACGTAAGTCTCCAATGACTCCATGGGGCAAGAAAGCTATGGGCGTTAAGACACGTAAGAAAAAGAAAGCTTCTACAGCATTAATCGTACGTCGTCGTAACGGCAAGTAGGAAAAGGAGGAAGAAAAATGAGTCGTAGTGTTAAAAAAGGTGCATTCGTTGATGAAAGCCTGTTAAAAAAGGTTGAAGCTATGAATAAGAGCGGCAAAAAAGAAGTCATCAAGACATGGTCACGTCGTTCAACAATCTTCCCTTCATTCCTCGAACATACATTCGCTGTTCATAACGGCAAGGAACATGTTCCAGTATATGTTACAGAAGACATGGTAGGACATAAGTTAGGTGAGTTCGTACCTACAAGAAAGTTCGGCGGACATGCCGACAATGATAAGAAGGCTTAGGAGGTTAATTCGAGATGGAAGTTAAATCAACCGCAAAGGTCGTCCGTGTTACACCTCGTAAGGCCAGATTAGTTCTGGATCTTATCAGAGGTAAGGACGTTAAGGAAGCAGCAGCTATCTTAAAGTTCACACCACGTGCAGCTTCACCAGTCATCTTAAAGGTTCTGAATTCTGCAGTAGCAAACGCTACTCACAATCATAACCTTGATGAAGAGAAGTTATATGTTAAGGCTTGCTACGCTGACGAAGCAAGAACATTAAAACGCTGGATGCCAAGAGCTAAGGGTTCAGCCAGTCAGATTTTAAAGCGTCAGAGCCACATTACAGTGGTTGTTGACGAAAAGGAATAGGAGGGAGAAATTATGGGTCAGAAAGTATCACCAATAGGATTACGTGTAGGCGTCATTCGTGATTGGGAATCTAGATGGTATGCTGAAAAAGAATATGGCACATTATTACAGGAAGACATCAAGATTCGTAAGTATCTCTTCAAAGCTTTAAAGGATGCAGCAGTCAGCCACGTTGAAATCGAAAGAGCTAAGAACAGAGTTGAATTAATCGTTAAGACAGCTCGTCCAGGCGCTATCATCGGTACAAACGGTGAAACTGTTGAAAAGTTAAAGAAAGACTTAATCAAGTTAACAAACGGCAAGCAGATCAACATTAAGGTTGTTGAAGTTGCCAACCCAGATCTGGATGCACACTTAGTTTCTAAGAGTGTTGCAGAACAGCTGGAACAGAGAGCTTCATTCAGAACAGCTCAGAAGAGAGCTATTCAGAAGACCATGCGTTCAGGCGCTAAGGGTATCAAGACTATGGTATCCGGCAGATTAGGCGGCGCTGATATCGCCAGAAGCGAAGGCTATTCAGAAGGCGTTACACCTTTACATACATTAAGAGCTGACATCGACTATGCATTAGCTGAAGCAGCTACAACTTATGGCCGTTTAGGTGTTAAGGTTTGGATTTGCCGCGGCGAAGTATTAAGAGGCGAAATGGTTAAGGATCCAGAAGCTCCAAAGTTCAGTGGTCAGAGAAACGACCGCAGACGTAACAATAACCGTCGTCCACAGAGAGACAACAGACAGGCTGCTAACGCTCAGGAAGCACCTGCAGAAAAGAAGGAGGTAGCTGAAAATGTTAACGCCTAAGAGAACAAAGTACAGAAGACCTCATCGCGTCAGTTACGAAGGACGCAGTAAGGCTGGCAGAGAAGTTACATTTGGTGAATATGGTTTAGTTGCTGAAGAAGGCGCTTATATCACAAATAACCAGATCGAAGCTGCCCGTGTTGCCATGACTCGTAACATGAAACGTGGCGGTAAAGTTTGGATCAAGATTTTCCCACACATGGCTAAGACAAAGAAGCCATTAGAAGTACGTATGGGTAGTGGTAAGGGTGCACCTGATGGATGGGTTGCAGTCGTACAGGCAGGACGTGTTCTGTTTGAAGTAGCAGAAGTTGAAGAAAGTGTAGCACGTGAATCTTTACGTTTAGCTGCAAACAAGCTTCCTATTAAGACACGTTTCGTCGTAAAAGGAAAGGAAGGTAAATAGTCATGGAAAAGATGAAGGAAATCCGCGAATTAAGTAATGCAGATTTAACCAAGAAAATCGATGAACTGAAAGAAGAACTATTTAACCTGCGTTTCCAACAGGCTACTGGCGTATTGGAAAATCCAGCCAGAATGAAGGAAATTCGTAAGACAATCGCTCGTATTAAGACCGTTCTGACAGAACGCGAAAGAGCTTAGGAGGGCCTAGGATATGGAAAGAACACATCGTAAAGTATTCCAGGGCGTAGTTGTTTCTGACAAGATGGATAAGTCAATTGTTGTTGAAGTTTCTACAAGTAAGAGACACAGTGCATATGGAAAACGTGTTAAGTACTCAAAGAAGTTTGTTGCTCATGATGAAAACAACGAAGCACATGCAGGTGATACAGTTGAAATCATGGAAACAAGACCATTATCAGCAACAAAACGTTTCCGTTTAGTCAGAGTTGTTGAAAAGGCAATTGTGTTATAGGAGGTGCACTTATGATTCAGAATGAAACAAGATTAAAAGTTGCAGATAACACAGGCGCAAAGGAATTATTAGTTATCCGTTGCTTAGGCGGTAGCCGCAGAAAGAGCGCTACTGTTGGTGACGTAGTAGTAGCAGCTGTTAAGTCAGCTACTCCTAATGGAACTGTTAAGAAGAGTGATGTTGTCAAGTGTGTCATCGTCAGAACTGCTTACCCAGTAAGAAGAGAAAACGGTACATACATTAAGTTTGATGACAACGCTGCAGTTATCATTAAGGATGACAAGTCACCAGTTGGCACACGTATTTTTGGACCAGTTGCAAGAGAAGTTCGTGATAAGGAATACACAAAGATCGCTTCTTTAGCATCTGAAGTATTATAGGAGGACGTCATATGAAGATTAAAAAGGGTGATAAGGTCCAGGTCATTGCTGGCAAGGACAAGGGTGTTACCGGTGATGTCCTGGCTACATATCCTGAAAAGAACCAGGTAGTTGTTGAAGGCGTAAACATTCGTAAGAAAGCCGTAAAACCTACTCAGTTAAATCCTGATGGCGGTATCATGTCTCAGGAAGCTCCTATCGATGCAAGTAACGTAATGTTATACGATACAAAGGCTAAGAAGGCCGGCCGTGTTGGATACGTTATGGAAGGCAAAGATAAGGTAAGAATCAATAAGAAGACTGGCAACAAAGTCAAGGCCGACAAGAAGAAGAAATAAGGAGGAGTAAGATGAACCGTTTAAATCAAAGATATAACGAAGAAATCGTTAAGAAATTGATGGATAAGTACAATTACTCATCAGTTATGCAGGCTCCAAAGTTGGTTAAAATTGTTGTAAACATGGGCGTTGGCGATGCAATCGGCAATCCTAAGGCTTTGGAAGAAGCTGTTGAAGAATTAACAGCAATCACTGGTCAGAAGCCAGTAATCACAAAGGCTAAGAAGTCAATCGCAAATTTCAAGTTAAGAGAAGGCATGCAGATTGGTTGTAAGGTTACTTTGAGAGGCGAAAGAATGTACGACTTCTTTGATAAGCTGGTTACAATCAGCTTACCAAGAGTAAGAGACTTCAGAGGCGTTTCAAGAACAGCATTTGATGGCAGAGGAAACTACACCTTAGGTATTAAGGAACAGTTGATCTTCCCTGAAATCAATTATGACAAGGTTGCAATTGTAAGAGGTATGGATATCGTTATCGTCACAACTGCAAACACAAACGAAGAGGCATACACATTATTAGAAGAATTAGGCATGCCTTTCACAAAGTAGGAGGTTAAGCAATGGCAAAGAAAGCAATGATCTTAAAGGCTAACAAGCCTGCTAAGTTCTCTTCAAGAGAATACACTCGTTGTGAGCGTTGTGGAAGACCTCACTCAGTATTAAGAAAATACAAATTATGCCGTATCTGCTTCCGTGAACTGGCTTATCAGGGCCAGATCCCAGGAGTAAGAAAGGCTAGCTGGTAAAAGGAGGAACAGAACAATGATGGTTACAGATCCAATCGCTGATATGCTTACACGTATCAGAAATGCTATTCAGGCAAAGCACGACAGTGTTATCGTTCCTTCCAACAAGGAAAAAGTTGAAATCGCTAAGATTTTAAAAGAAGAAGGTTTCATTACTGACTTCGTAATTGACGGTGATTTAAAACAGAATATTATTATTACTTTAAAGTATGGTAAGAACAACACCAAGGCCATCACTGGCTTAAAGCGTATCTCTAAACCTGGTTTAAGAGTTTATGCCAAGGCTGATGAACTGCCAAGAGTATTAAACGGTTTAGGCATTGCCATCTTATCAACATCACAGGGTATGATGACTGATAAGGAAGCTAAGCAGAAACATATCGGTGGCGAAGTTGTTGCTTACATTTGGTAATTAGAAAGAGGTAAGTAAATGTCACGTATCGGTAATAAAACGATTACCATTCCTGCTGGAGTAGAAGTTACTGTTTCAGAAGGTAATGAGGTGACTGTTAAGGGTCCTAAGGGAACTTTAACTCGTCAGTTTAATGCAGAAATGCAGATTGAACAGAACGATGGTAGTATCACCGTCAAGCGTCCTAATGACGAAAAACACACAAAGCAGCTTCATGGTACAACAAGAGCCTTATTACACAACATGGTAGTAGGCGTATCAGAAGGTTTCAAGAAGGAATTACAGATCACAGGTATCGGTTACAGAGCTGCAGTAAGCGGCAACACACTGACCCTGAATGTTGGATTCTCTCATCCAGTAAACTTTGAAGTTGAAAACGGCTTAACAGTTGAATGCCCAAAACCAGACCAGATCGTCGTTTCAGGCATCGACAAGCAGAGAGTTGGCGAATTTGCCGCTAACATCAGAGCAACTAGAAAACCAGAACCTTACAAGGGCAAGGGTATCGCATACAAGGGCGAACATATCCTGCGTAAGGAAGGTAAGAAGGCTGCTTAGTAGGGAAAGGAGACAGGTAGAAATATGCTTAAGACAAAATCTAGAAATAAAGATAGAATCCGTCGTCATGTACGTGTTCGTCAGAAAGTTTCAGGAACAGCTGAATGCCCACGTTTAAATGTCTTCCGTTCCAATGCTAACATCCAGGCTCAGATCATTGACGATGTTAAGGGAGTTACATTAGTATCTGCCAGCAGCATGCAGTTAAAGTTAGAGAATGGTGGTAACATCGAGGCAGCTAAGGCCGTTGGTGCAGAAATCGCAAAGCGTGCTTTGGAAAAGAATATTAAGAATGTAGTATTTGACCGTGGTGGTTACATCTATCATGGTAGAGTAGCAGCACTTGCTGATGCAGCAAGAGAAGCTGGCTTAGAGTTCTAGGAGGGGAGTCAATGGCAAACACATTAACTAATGAAGAAGCAGTAGTAGAAACACCTGTTGCTGAAACAGCAGAAGCTACAGAAAAGGCTCCTGAACAGAACAGAGGCAACCGTCGTTTCAACAGAGACAATCGTCGTCCTCAGAAAAGAAACGATCGTAATGCTCAGGAAAAGGAATTTGAAGAACGTGTTGTTAAGATCAACCGTATCACCAAGGTAGTTAAGGGTGGACGTAGAATGCGTTTCGCAGCCTTAGTTGTAATTGGTGACCATAAGGGCCGTGTTGGATTCGGTACAGGCAAGGCTAAGGAAGTTCCAGATGCAATCAGAAAGGCAACTGAAAACGCTCAGCACAACCTGATCAGAGTTAATCTGGTAGGAACAACATTACCTCATGAAACAGTTGGCAGATATGGCGCTGGTGAAGTTGTATTACGTCCAGCAGCTACTGGTACTGGTGTTATCGCCGGTGGTCCAGTCAGAGCCGTATTGGAATTAGCAGGCGTTACAGACGTTATCTCTAAGTGCTTAGGTTCAAGAACTTCAATCAACGTAGTAAGAGCTACAGTTGAAGGCTTAAAGAACATGACAACATTAGACAACGTTGCAGCAATAAGAGGCAAGAAGCCTCAGGAAATTCGTTACTAAAAGGAGGCGTCAGAAATGAAATTACATGAGTTAAGACCAGTTGATGGTGCACGTAAAGATGGTTTCAGACTTGGACGTGGACATGGTAGCGGAAACGGTAAGACAGCTGGCAAGGGCCATAAGGGTCAGAAAGCCAGAAGCGGTGGCTTAGGTAAGTTAGGCTTTGAAGGTGGACAGACACCTTTAGCAAGACGTTTACCAAAACGTGGATTTACCAACTTCACCCGCAAGGAATATGCAATTATCAATTTGGATCAGTTAAACAGATTCGAAGATGGTGCAGAAGTTAATCCAACTATCTTAAAGGAATTAGGAATCGTTAAGAGCCTGAAGGATGGTTTAAAGGTTTTAGGCGAAGGCGAATTAGAGAAGAAGTTAACCGTTAAGGCACACAAGTTCTCTGCATCTGCTGTAGCCGCAATTGAAAAAGCAGGCGGAAAAGCTGAGGTAATCTAATATGCTAAAAACGTTTATCTCCTTATTCCAGAATAAGGATATACGTAGAAAGATCCTGTTTACCTTAGGCATGCTGTTGGTATTCAGATTAGGAGCAGCAATCACTGTTCCTAATGTTGATCCATCAAAACTGGTATCAGGTTTGTCTGGAAATGATCTGATCACCATGATGAACATGCTCGGCGCAGGAAGTTGGCAGACATTCTCAGTATTCTCTATGGGCGTTGGTCCATACATTACATCAAGTATCGTTATTGAACTGTTAGCGATGGATGTTATTCCACCTCTGGCTGAACTGGCCAAGGATGGTCAGAAAGGCCGTCAGAAGATGGATAAGATCACTCGTTACCTGGCAGTTGTCCTGGCATTCGTTCAGGCATACACATTGACACTGACCTTTGACAAGGCATACGGTATCTTGGAAAACAACACTGTTACAGCTTACATGTATACAGCAACAATCCTGACAGCCGGTTCATTCTTCCTTGTCTGGATCGGTGACAGAATCGCAGCACACGGTATTGGCAACGGTATCTCAATGATCATCTTTGCCGGTATCGTAGCTAACCTGCCATATCAGTTCTATTCATCTTATGTCAGTCTGGTTAACTCAGCTGCCGAAGGTGAAGCATTCACTGGTGTATTGAAATTCGCATTGCTGGTAGTCATGTACATTGCAATCATCGTTCTTGTTATCTTTGAAACACAGGCTACAAGAAAGATCCCGATTCAGTATACAAGCAGCACCAGCAAGAGAAACAGCGCTAACTTGAATTATCTACCTTTAAAGATTAACTCAGCATCAGTTATTCCTGTCATCTTTGCATCAACCATCATGATTGCTCCAAAGACGATCATGGCATTGTTAAGCAATGCAAGTTGGTTCAAGCCGACAGATTTCACCACAAAGCTTACTGCTGTATTTGATTACATTTCAGATTTCACAAAGCTTGGTGGATTATTGATTTATGTAGTATTAATCTTCTTCTTCACATTCTTCTATACGAACTTACAGGTCGATCCTGCTAAGATCACGGAGAATTTGAATAAGTCAGGAACATACATCCCTGGTATCAGACCTGGTAAGGAAACACAGACTTACATCTCAATGGTACTGAACCGTATTACATTATTAGGTGCATTGTTCCTTTGCTTCATTGCAGCATTACCACATCTGCTGTCAATGTTTACTGACATTCCTAGCACGATCACAATGGGTGGTACAAGTATCATCATCGTTGTCGGCGTAGCTCTGGAAACAGTCAAGGATCTCGAAGATCAGTTAACTCAAAAAGAATATAAAGGATTCATGAAGAGATAATTATGAAATTGAACATATTAATCATGGGCCCTGCCGGTGCCGGTAAGGGAACTATGTCTGAATTGATTGAGAAAAAATACAATATAGCTCACATTTCAACAGGTGATATGTTTCGTAATGAGATCAAAAATAATACTCAGCTGGGACAGAGAGCTTCTGAATACATCAAGCAGGGCTTACTCGTCCCAGATGAGTTAACCATTGAAATGGTGCTTAATCGTTTATCACAGCCTGACTGTGACAATGGCTATCTGTTAGACGGATTCCCAAGATCATTGATTCAGGCAAACGTATTTGATACAAAAGTTATTGAGACTCCAAAGGATGTTAATTTAGTTATAAATCTGACAGTTGATAAGGAAGCCTTAATCGACAGGATCGTAAACCGCAGAATCTGCAGAAAGTGCGGAGCTGTGTATAACATCAACACCTTACCGCCAAAGCAGGAAGGCATATGTGATGAATGCGGTGGCGAACTGTATCAGAGAGCTGATGATAATCGTGAGAGTTTAGAAAGAAGAATGCAGAGTTACGAAGTAGAAACTACTCCAGTACTCACGCATTATAAGAGACTAAATCTTGTTCATGACATTAATGCTTCTCAGACCATCGAAAAGGTATGGACTGACGTTGAAAAAGTAATCGATGAATATCTGGCTCAGAATACTCAGAAGGAGGAAATGTAGTCTTTCATGGCAAAACAAGATAAATCTGATGTAATCGAAGTTGAAGGCATAGTCGAGGAAACACTTCCGAGTGCTATGTTCAAAGTGAAGTTACCTAACGGGCACACAATTATGGCCCACGTTTCTGGTAAAATCCGTATGAATTACATTCGCATTTTACCGGGTGATCGTGTTACCCTGGAAATTTCACCTTACGACTTAACACGTGGGCGAATAACTTATAGACATAAGTAGTAATTTAGGAGGTACAAAATTATGAAAGTAAGACCATCAGTCAAACCTATGTGCGACAAGTGCCGTGTAATCAAGCGTAAAGGTCGCGTAATGGTTATTTGTGAAAATCCTAAACACAAACAGAGACAGGGTTAATCGGAGGTAAAAGAGAATATGGCTCGTATAGCTGGAGTAGACTTACCACGTGAAAAGTGTGTTGGAGTCGCATTAACTTATATTTATGGTGTCGGCCCTACTACTGCTAAGCAGATATTAGCAGCTGTTGGTGTTGACGAAACAATCAGAGTTAAGAATTTAACTGAAGAACAGGAAACCGCCATTCGTACAGAAATCGACAAGATCAGAGTTGAAGGCGATTTAAGAAGAGAAACTAACTTAAACATCAAGCGTCTGATGGAAATTGGTTGCTACCGCGGTGTTCGTCATCGTAAGGGTTTACCAGTTCACGGACAGAGAACAAAGACAAATGCTCGTACACGTAAAGGACCACGTCGTACCGTAGCTAATAAGAAGAAATAGGGCAGGAGGTAATATAAAATGGCTACAAATAAGAAAACCACAGTACGTAAGCGTAGAGTACGTAAGAATATTGCCAAGGGTGTTGCCCACATTCATTCAACATTTAACAATACCATCGTTACAATCTGTGATGAACAGGGTAACGCAGTGGCATGGTCAAGTGCTGGTGCATTAGGTTACAAGGGCTCACGTAAATCAACTCCATTCGCTGCTCAGCAGGCTGCTGAAGCTGCTGCCAAGGCTGCTGTTGATCATGGCATGAAGACAGTTGAAGTAAACGTTAAGGGACCAGGTCCTGGAAGAGAATCTGCTGTTAGATCTTTACAGACAGCAGGATTAAACATCACTGTAATTAACGACGTTACACCAATTCCTCATAACGGATGTCGTCCACCAAAGAGACCACGTGGTTAATAGAAATAGGAGGAATAGTTGATGCAGCAATTTGAAAGAGCAGATTTTGAAATAAAAGAATATGTAGAAGATGAGCATTATGGTAAGTTTACCATGGGCCCTCTGGAAAGAGGCTTCGGCACAACTATCGGTAATGCTATCCGCAGAGTATTAATTTCTTCAATGCCTGGTGGAGCAGTTTATTCCATCAAGATTGAAGGGGTCTACCATGAGTTTACAGCTATTCCAGGCGTTGTTGAAGATGTAACTGCCATCGTATTAAACATCAAGGATTTAATTCTTCAAATTGAAAATGATGAGTCTTACACATTAAGATTAGATGCTGTTGGACCAAAGACAGTTACAGCTGGTGATATTGAGTATCCTACAGGCGTTAAGTGCCTGAATCCAGAATTAGTCATCTGCCATCTCGCTGAAGGCGGAAAGATCGAAATGGAATTAAGAGCACGTAAAGGCCGTGGATATGTTAGCGCAGATGCAAATAAAGCACTATATATTGGCTCTTCACAGGGTATTGGAACTATTTACACAGATTCAATCTTCACACCTGTAACAAAGGCTACCTACGCTGTTGAACAGACACGTGTAGGACAGAATGCAAACTATGATAACCTGACATTGGAAGTCTGGACAAACGGTGAAATCACACCTCAGCAGGCTGTTGCACTGTCAGCTAAGATCTTAATTGACCACTTAGAACTGTTAACAACAGTTAAGGAAGGCGTTAAGGAAATGGCTAACGTTATCAAGGAAGCAGGCGACGAAGTAGATTCTAAGGGCTTCAATATGGTAATTGAAGACTTAGATTTATCAGTACGTTCATATAACTGTTTAAAACGTGCTGGTATCCAGACTGTTGAAGAATTAACTCAGAAAACAGAAGAAGAAATGATGAGAGTCAGAAACTTAGGTAAGAAGTCTCTGAAAGAAGTCAAGGACAAATTAGAGAACTTAGGCAAGAGTTTCCGTTCATCTGATTTATAGAATTTAGGAGGATAACCAGAGATGCATAATCGTAAATTAGGCCGTACAGCTGATCATCGTAAAGCACTTTTACGTAATATGGCTACAGATATGATCGTATATGAAAAAATCGAAACTACTGAGAAAAAGGCTTTGGAATTAAGAAGTGTTGTTGATGAATTAGTAACATTGGCAAAGAAGGGTGACCTTCATGCACGCAGACAGGTTCTGTCATATGTTCGTGATGTCAAAGTCGGCAAGACAGACAAGACAGCAGTTCAGAAGCTGTTTGATGAAATTGGACCACGTTACGCTGACCGCAAGGG
>Ga0255062_10000106_pt1 | contig 13929 bp, 27 predicted proteins | sample 177RNAGHGhighgp2_FD_183092 | JGI IMG/M metagenome (GOLD analysis project Ga0255062, IMG submission 183092) | Metatranscriptome of sheep rumen microbial communities from Palmerston North, Manawatu-Wanganui, New Zealand - 1770 RNA GHGhigh gp2... | ecosystem: Host-associated > Mammals > Digestive... | reverse complement strand
GTTTTTCGGATTATTCCGCAGCGGCTTCTTCGGTTTTAGCTTCTTCTGCAGGGGCTTCAGCAGGAGCTTCTTCTGCTTTTACCTCTTCTGCGGGTGTTTCTGCTACAACTTCTTCAGCAACTTCGGCTGCAGGAGCATCGGCTGCCTTCTTGCTGCGACGTGTACGACGAGTAGCCTTCTTGGTCTTAGCCATATTCTCATCGTAGTCCACCAATTCGATAAAGCACATGTCAGCACCGTCGTTTGCACGGAAACCGGTCTTGATGATGCGGGTGTAACCGCCCGGGCGATCGGCAACTTTCTGTGAGATTTCCTGGAACAGTTCTGTTACAGCATATTTATCCTGAAGTTTGCTGAATACCACACGACGAGAGTTGGTGGTGTCTTTTTTACTCTTCGTTATGAGGGGCTCAACATATACTTTGAGCGCTTTTGCTTTAGCAACAGTCGTAGTGATTCTTTTGTGCTTGATCAGAGACACTGCCATGTTTGAAAGCATAGCGGCTCTGTGGGATGCAGTACGACTTAAATGATTAAATTTCTTACCGTGTCTCATGGTTAAGTTTTATTCTTTGTCTAATTTATATTTTGTAATATCGGTTCCAAACGAAAGATTCAGACCCGCGAGCAAATCATCAAGCTCCGTGAGCGATTTCTTTCCGAAGTTACGGAACTTAAGGAGTTCGTTCTTGTTGAGTTGTACCAAATCGCCCAAAGTAACGACTTCGGCTGCCTTGAGGCAGTTGAGGGCGCGTACGGAAAGCTGCATATCGACGAGCTTCTGCTTGAGAAGCTGGCGCATACGCAATACTTCCTCGTCGAATTCTTCATTGGAATCCTGGGTTTCGTCTTCAATGGTGATCTTATCATCAGAGAAGAGCATGAAATGGTAAATCAAAACTTTGGCTGCTTCCTTAAGAGCATCCTTCGGCGTTATAGAACCGTCCGTAGTGATGTCAAGTACCAACTTGTCGTAGTCTGTCTTCTGCTCAACGCGGAAGGGCTCTACGCTGTACTTCACATTACGGATAGGGGTGTAGATTGAGTCGATCGCAATTTGCGACACTTCGTTGCAAAAGATTCTGTTCTCGTCGGCAGGAACATAACCACGGCCTTTATTGATGGTTAATTCCATTTGAATAGGACCTTTTGCAGTAAGGTGGCAAATAATCAGCTCCGGATTCAACACTTCAAATCCCGTCAGATATTTACTTATCTCACCAGCACGAAATTCCTTGGTGTCGGAAATGGTGAGAGAGACTTTCTCTGTTTCGACATCTTCTACAATTTGCTTGAAACGTACTTGCTTCAAGTTAAGGATAATGTTTGTCACATCCTCGCGTACTCCAGGAATGGAAGCGAACTCATGCTCAACGCCTTGTATGCGAATGGTATTGATAGCAAAGCCTTCGAGAGAGGAGATAAGGATGCGACGTAAAGCATTACCTATCGTAACACCGAAACCTGGTTCAAGGGGACGAAATTCGAATACGCCATGCTTGTCATCGCTTTCGATCATTACGACTTTGTCTGTTTTTTTAAGTGCTAATATCGCCATGTGTGAATTTTTTTGTTTTGTAATTATGGAACTTTATGATACCGAAACAGGAAACGCTTAGCAACTTAAAAAAGTCGGCTGTTCCTTTTCGGGATAGCACTGATGAAGCAAGGGGAAAACAAGCAAAACATTTGAAACATAGGCTTCAACGATGACTTGTTCCGAGCCTTGTTTTTCATCATTAGTTCTTAGAGTACAATTCGACAATCAGTTGTTCACGGATGTTCTCGGGGATATCAGCACGTTCGGGCTTGTGAAGGAACTTGCCTGACTTGCTGTTTTCGTCCCACTCAATCCATGCGTACTTGCTGTGGTTGAAACCTGCAAGTGCATCGGCGATCACTTCAAGTGACTTAGACTTTTCGCGTACGCCGACAATCTGACCGGGTTTTACACTATAAGAGGGGATATTAACCACCTGACCATCTACAACGATGTGGCGATGACCAACCAACTGGCGTGCGGCAGCACGTGTAGGGGCTAAACCGAGACGGTAAACCACATTGTCAAGACGGCACTCGAGGTTCTGGAGCAATACTTCACCGGTAATGCCTGAAGAAGAGGCTGCCTTGTTGAACATATTGCGGAATTGCTTCTCGAGAACGCCATAGGTGTATTTTGCCTTTTGCTTTTCAGCAAGCATCACTCCATATTCAGAAGTTTTGCGACGACGATCACGACCATGCTGACCGGGAGGAAAATTACGCTTGGAAAGTACTTTATCGGGGCCAAAAATTGCCTCACCAAATTTGCGGGCAATACGTGACTTAGGTCCAATATATCTTGCCATATTATTACTTTTTTACGATTAATGGATTTTAGTTTCTAACTAATATGAAAATAATTCAAGAGGAATGTATAATTCTGATTACTGCTCTGATGAACACATCCGATTATACTCTTCTTCTCTTGGGAGGACGACATCCATTGTGTGGCAGTGGCGTAACGTCAACGATTTCGGTTACTTCGATACCAGCACCGTGGATAGCACGGATAGCGCTCTCACGTCCGTTTCCGGGACCTTTCACATAAGCCTTTACTTTACGAAGACCAAGGTCGTAAGCTACTTTTGCACAGTCCTGCGCTGCCATCTGAGCTGCATAGGGTGTGTTCTTCTTAGAACCACGGAAGCCCATCTTGCCGGCACTTGACCATGAAATGATTTGACCTTCACTATTTGCGAGAGATACAATGATATTGTTGAAAGAGCTGTGCACGTGGAGCTGTCCCTGTGCATTTACTTTCACTACTCTCTTCTTTACTGCAACTGATTTCTTAGCCATAATCTATCTATTATTTAGTAGCTTTTTTCTTATTTGCGACGGTTTTCTTTCTACCCTTACGTGTACGAGCATTGTTCTTAGTGCTCTGTCCGCGAACGGGAAGTCCGTGACGATGACGCACGCCACGATAACAACCGATGTCCATCAAACGCTTAATGTTCATTTGGATTTCTGAACGGAGGTCACCTTCAACCTTCCAGCCCTCACTAATGATCTGACGGATCTTAGCTGCCTGATCATCGGTCCAGTCCTGTACTTTGATGCCTCTGTCTATGCCGGCCTTATCCAAGATCTTAGCCGCGCTACTACGACCTATTCCGAAAATATAGGTCAAAGCGATTTCACCACGCTTGTTTTGGGGTAAATCGACACCAACAATTCTTATTGCCATATTATAATCTTATTATTTTCTGAATAAAGATTAGCCCTGACGAAGTTTCATCTTAGGGTTCTTCTTGTTAATTACATATAAGCGACCTTTGCGACGTACGATTTTGCAGTCTGCATTACGCTTCTTCAATGATGCTCTTGTTTTCATTATCTGAAATATGTTTTTATATTATTTGTAACGGAAGACAATTCTGCCTTTTGTAAGATCATACGGACTCATTTCGACCTTAACCTTATCGCCAGGAAGAATCTTGATGTAATGCATACGCATTTTACCTGAAATATGAGCGATTATTTCGTGCCCATTTTCCAATTCAACGCGAAACATCGCATTGCTTAATGCTTCCACGATGGTTCCATCTTGTTCTATTGCGAATTGTTTTGCCATGCTTTAATTAGTATTTCTGATTTTCGATTTCTTCTATCTGACAGAATGATGAAAGGATATCTACTTTCCCGTGATGAACGGCTATGGTATGCTCGAAATGAGCTGCTGGCTTCCGGTCGCAAGTAATAAAACCCCAACGGTCGGGAAGAAGCGCTATATTGCGCTTTCCCATTGTTATCATGGGTTCGATTGCTATGCACAGGCCATTTTTAATCAGCTTGCCAGATCCGCGCTTTCCATAATTGGGCACCTGCGGTTCTTCGTGCATTTCGTGTCCTATTCCATGTCCGGTCAATTCACGTACAACGCCATAACCATATTTATAGACATGTGATTCGACAGCATCTCCTATGTCGCCGATACGATGTCCAGGAATAGCTTGTTCAATACCTTTATATAGCGACTCTTTGGTAACACGAAGGAGTTGTTTGACTTCTGCAGAAACTTCGCCAACACAGAAAGTGTAGCAGGAATCACCACAGAAACCATTCAGGCAAGTTCCACAATCAACAGAGACGATGTCTCCATCAACTAATTCCCTGTCATTGGGAATGCCATGTACAACTACTTCATTTACCGACGTGCAAACACTACTGGGAAAAGGACCTCCGAATGATGAAGGGAAACCTTTGAAAGTAGGTGTGGCACCATGATCTCGAATAAACTGTTCGGCGAGTGCATCAATCTGTCGAGTTGTTACACCCGGCCGGACAATTTTTGCTATTTCTGTGAGCGTTGCACTTACCAACAAGTTGGCAGCACGCAACAACTCTATTTCATCATCTGTCTTCAGCGTAATCATTAATCAGTGCATTAATAGGCAGATACTGAACTACGGGGACGTGTGTGTCCTGCGTTCAACAATCCGTCATAATGACGCACCATCATGTAACTCTCAATCTGCTGCAAGGTATCTATCACCACACCCACAAGGATGAGCAAAGATGTTCCACCAAAGAACTGAGCAAAGCCTTGTTTGATGCCAAAGACACTTGCAAAGGCAGGCATAATGGCAATCAAGGCAATGAACAATGAACCTGGCAGTGTGATATGAGACATTACCTTATCAATATAATTTGCTGTGCTCTTGCCCGGTTTAACACCTGGGATGAAACCATTGTTGCGTTTCATATCTTCAGCCATCTGTACTGGATTAAGAGTAATCGCAGTGTAGAAATAGGTGAATGCTACGATGAGCACAACATAAATTGCATTGTAAGGTACTGAAGTAAAGTCTTTCATCTGGGTTAAGAACCAACCAGAATGTTCTGATGCGCCGACCAATGTCAATGGAATGAACATAATGGCCTGTGCAAAGATGATAGGCATTACATTAGCAGCAAAAAGCTTGAGAGGGATGTACTGACGCGCTCCACCAAACTGGCGTCCGCCTTCAACACGCTTGGCATATTGTACAGGAACCTTACGAGTAGCCTGTGTCAGGATGATAGCCAAAGCCATCACGAACAACAGGGCGATGATCTCGAAGAGTAACTTGATTAAGCCACCACCTTCGGCACCTGAAAGAGCTGTCTGAGTTTCTTCCACCAATGCAGGTAACAAACGGGCAATGATACCAATCATAATGATCAGAGAGATACCATTTCCTACACCTTTATCGGTTATGCGTTCACCCAACCAAAGGATAAACATTGAACCTGCAGCGAGAATGAGCGTGGATGCCAACATAAACATAAAGCCGTCACCAACCATAAAGGCATTAGTGCCTTGTGTCTGGAGGCGAAGATTAATCAGATATGAAGGTGCTTGGAAAACAAGGATAAAGATTGTCAACCAGCGTGTATATTGATTAATCTTGCGACGACCGCTTTCACCTTCACGCTGTAACTTCTGGAAGTAAGGAACAGCAACTGCAAGCAGCTGAATAACGATGGAAGCCGAGATGTATGGCATAATACCTAAGGCGAACACAGAAGCATTCTCAAAGGCGCCACCAGAGAACATATTGAGCAATGACATAAGTCCCTCGCTCGTCTGGCTATGTAGGTTTGCCAATTCAGAAGGATTGATACCCGGGAGAACGACAAACGAGCCGAAACGATAGATTGCTACGAAAAGGATTGTAATAAGCAGACGAGTGCGTAAATCCTCTATTCTCCAAATGTTCTTTAATGTCTCGATTATTTTCTTCATCGACGTAATGCTTTATTAGATGGTTGTTGCAGTACCTCCTTGAGCTACGATAGCATCTTCAGCGCTCTTTGAAAAAGCATGAGCTACGACATCCAACTTCAAAGAAAGCTGGCCGTTACCCAAAATCTTAACCAAATGATTCTTGCTGATGAAACCTGCAGCAATCAAATCCTCAACACCTACCTTTGTCAGACTCTTAGCTTCTGCCAAAGACTGGAGAGTGGAAAGGTTGATTGCCTTATACTCAACGCGATTAATATTTTTAAAACCATATTTGGGAAGACGGCGCTGCAAAGGCATCTGACCTCCTTCAAAACCAATCTTCTTCTTGTAACCAGAACGCTGCTTAGCACCCTTGTGACCACGTGTAGAAGTACCGCCCATGCCAGAGCCTGGACCACGGCCTATTCTCTTACGAGTCTTGGTTGAACCTGCAACGGGTTTTAGAGTATGTAATTTCATGGTTAAATTATTTTACTATTTAAGAGTGTTTAAGATTATTCAACGACCGTGACTAAGTGACGAACCTTACGAATCTGACCACGAACGCAGTCGTTATCCTGAAGTTCTACTACACGATTCATTTTCGTTAATCCCATAGCATCAAGTGTACGCTTTTGATCTTTGGGAGCGCCAATGCGACTTTTAACTTGCTTAACTTTAATAGTTGCCATAGTGATTATCCTCTGAAAACTTTTTCGATTGATATACCACGCTGAGCAGCCACCTGGCGTGCATCGCGCATTTCACCTAACGCAGCAAATGTTGCCTTTACAAGGTTGTGAGGATTAGAAGAACCCTTTGACTTTGCAAGTACATCCTTGATACCGGCACTTTCCAATACAGCACGCATAGCACCACCAGCCACAACTCCAGTACCTTCAGAGGCAGGAAGTATTAATACCTTGGCGCCACCGAAGTGAGCAGCTTGTTCGTGAGGTACTGTTCCCTTAACAACAGGAACCTGAATCAAATTCTTCTTTGCAGCCTCAATACCTTTTGCTATAGCGGCCTGTACTTCACCTGCTTTACCTAAACCATAACCGATAACACCTTTGCCATCGCCTACTACAACGATAGCGGCAAAAGTGAAGGTACGTCCACCTTTGGTTACCTTAGTCACACGATTGATAGCAACCAGTCTATCTTTTAATTCTTCGCTGTTTACGTTTATTCTGTTTGCCATAATCATTTAGAATTTAAGACCACCTTTGCGGGCACCTTCGGCTACTTCTTTCACACGACCGTGATAGAGATAGCCGTTACGGTCAAATACAACTTCTGAAATACCTGCTGCAATTGCTTTCTGTGCTACGGCTTCACCGACTTTAGCAGCTTGTTCGCACTTAGGCATCTTTTCCATACCTAATGAAGAAGCGCTGACAAGAGTCTTTGCAGATTCGTCATCGATGATTTGCACATAAATTTGCTTATTGCTGCGGAAAACACTCAAACGGGGACGAGCCGGTGTTCCCGAAATCTTGCTACGAACGCGATATTTAATCTTTAAGCGTCTTTGTTCTTTCTGTTTTGTCATAATCTTAATACATTAAAATTATTTAGCGCCGGCTGCCTTACCCGACTTTCTGCGGATCTGTTCGCCAACAAACAAAATACCTTTACCCTTGTAAGGTTCTGGTTTACGGAAAGAACGAATCTTTGCACATACAAGGCCTAAGAGTTCTTTATCGCAAGACTCCAAGCAAATATATGGATTTTTATTTCTTTCTGTCTTAGTCTCAACCTTAATTTCTTTGGGTAACTGAATGAAGATTGGATGGGTATAGCCCAAAGAGAATTCGATAAGATTACCCTGATTTGAAACACGGTAACCAACACCTACCAACTCCATTTCTTTCTTGTAACCTGCGCTTACACCAACAACCATGTTGTTTACAAGTGCACGATACAAACCGTGGAAAGCTTGTTTCTGTTTAAGGGAAACTTCGCTTTCTTCGTTGATAGTGAATGTAACTTCACCGTTTTCAATTGAGACAATAATCGAAGGATCAATGGCTTGGCTTAACTCACCCTTTGGACCTTTTACGGTCACTACATTATCCTTTTGCGTTACAGTAACGCCAGTAGGAATGTTAATCGGCAATTTACCTATTCTTGACATGTTGTTCCTCCTGTGGATTAATAAACATAACAAAGGACTTCACCACCGAGTTTCAACTCTTTGGCTTCTTTATCGGTCATCACACCCCTTGAAGTAGAAAGGATTGCGATACCAAGTCCGTTAATAACTCGTGGCATTTCGCGATAGCCTGTATATTTACGTAAACCAGGACGAGAAACTCTCTCCAATTTACGAATAGCACTTTCGCGAGTCTGCGGATTGTATTTCAAGGCTACCTTGATTGTGCCTTGAGGACCGTCCTCCTCGAACTTGAAGTTGAGGATATAGCCCTTTTCAAAAAGAATCTTTGTGATTTCTTTTTTTAGATTTGACGCAGGAATCTCCACAACGCGGTGATTAGCCTTGATTGCGTTGCGCAAACGCGTCAAATAATCTGCTATTGGATCTGTCATTTATAAAAATTTTTAATTAATCGGGACTGCCCCGACAATATTAATAATATATAAGGTGTGTCGTAGTTGAATACTTACCAACTTGCCTTTCTAACTCCAGGAATAAGACCCTGTGAAGCCATTTCGCGGAATTGAATACGGGAAAGTCCGAACAAACGGATATAACCTTTGGGACGTCCTGTAATCTTGCAACGATTGTGCAGGCGAATTGGATTAGCATTACGTGGAATAGACTGCAACTTACGAGCGGCTTCGTATGCTTCTACGGGATCCTCGCTTCTATTAACGATTTCCTTCAGAGCAGCACGTTTTGCAGCATATTTGGCTACTAACTTAGCACGTTTCACTTCGCGTGCCTTCATAGATTCTTTTGCCATATCGTAGTACTGTATTAATTGTTATTAGCATTTTTGAACGGAAGACCAAACTCCTTGAGAAGTTCAAAACCTTCTTCATCAGTCTTTGCGGAAGTTACGAATGTAATATTCATACCTACGAGACGATCGATAGAATCGATGTTGATTTCCGGGAAGATGATTTGTTCTTCTACACCGAATGTATAGTTTCCATTGCCATCCAACTTACTGTTGATTCCTTTGAAGTCACGAATACGAGGCAGAGCCACGCGAACGAGTCTTTCGAGGAATTCATACATACGCTCACGACGCAAGGTTACCATAACACCAATAGGCATCTTTTTACGAACCTTGAAGTTTGCGATGTCCTTCTTTGATACAGTAGCCACGGCTTTCTGACCGGTAATTGCAGTCAGTTCGTTGATGCACACGTCAATTATCTTCTTGTCTGCTGTAGCCATTCCAAGACCTTGATTGATAACAATCTTCTTGAGAACGGGAATCTGCATGGGAGAAGAATAATTGAACTTCTTCATTAATGCAGGAGCAATGCGCTCTGCATATTCTTGCTTAAGACTTGCTGTATTACTCATTATTTAATTTCCTCCCCTGATTTTTTTGCATAACGCACTAACTTACCCTCTTCATTACGACGGCGTCCGATACGTGTCGGTTTGCCTGTTTTAGGGTCTAATACGTTGAGGTTAGAAATATGTACAGGTGCTTCCATCTTTACGATGCCGCCCTGTGGATTTTTTGCACTGGGTTTTTGACTTTTAGAGACGAAATTAACGCCTTCTACGATGGCACGTTGCTTTTCAACCAATACCTGGAGAACTTTTCCGGTTTTACCCTTATCTTCTCCGGATAATACTTGAACGGTGTCACCTTTCCTAATGTGAAATTTACTCATTACTTTATCTAATTTAAGGGATTAGAGTACTTCCGGTGCCAAAGATACGACTTTCATGTTCACTGCACGTAATTCGCGGGCAACGGGGCCGAAGATACGGCTACCTCTTAATTCACCAGCATTGTTCAACAGCACACATGCGTTATCATCAAAGCGAATATAAGAACCATCCGGACGACGGATTTCCTTCTTCGTACGTACAATCAAAGCCTTTGATACGGCACCTTTCTTCAGTTCACTTGACGGAATGACGTTCTTAACGGCTACTACGATGATGTCACCTACTGATGCGTAACGGCGACGTGTTCCACCGAGTACGCGGATGCAAAGTGCTTCACGTGCTCCGCTGTTATCGGCCACTGTCAGTCTTGATTCTGCTTGTATCATAATTACTTAGCTCTTTCTACAATTTTCACTACTCTCCAACACTTAGTCTTGCTCAAGGGACGAGTTTCCATGATCTGTACTGTATCGCCTACATTACATTCATTTTTTTCGTCGTGAGCGTGATATTTCTTCGTTTTGGAGACAAATTTACCATAAATAGGGTGGATTTCCTTGAATCGGGAAGCAACAACAATGGTCTTATCCATCTTATTACTAACAACCACGCCTTGTCTTGTTTTTCTTAAATTTCTTGTTTCCATCTGGACCATTATTGATTGTTAAGTTCGATTTCACGAAGCACAGTTTTCATCTTTGCGATCGTACGACGAGCAGCTTTAATCTGTGCAGGGTTTTCCAGAGGTGTGATACTGTGGTTCAGTTTCATCTGTGTGTATTGTGCTTCTTCAGCCTGAAGGCGTTCAGCCAGTTCCTGAGCTGAGAGTTGACGTATTTCTGCAGTTTTCATAATTAAGCGTTTTTATCGTAGTCGTGTCTAACAACAAATTTTGTGGTTACAGGCAGTTTCTGAGCAGCCAGACGGAGGGCTTCCTTGGCTATTTCAAAACTTACGCCTTCAACTTCAAAGATGATTCGTCCGGGAGTGATTGGATAAACATAGCCAACGGGATCACCTTTACCCTTACCCATACGTACATCGGCAGGTTTCTTGGTGATAGGTTTGTCGGGGAATATGCGAATCCAGCTCTGTCCTTCACGTTGCATGTAACGTGTCATGGCAACACGGGCTGCTTCAATCTGACGAGCGGTAAGCCAGTGTGTATCAAGGCTCTTGATGCCGAAACTGCCGAATGCCAACTGGTTACCGCGCTGTGCGTTACCTTTGCAACGGCCTTTCTGCGGCCTTCTGTATTTGGTTCTTTTAGGTTGTAACATAATAATGTCGAAATTCTAAATCAATTAACAATTATTTTCTGTCACCTCCACGACGACGTGGGCGGCGGTCACGACCTCCGAAACCTGCGTTGCGGCTATCCTTTTCCTGTTGGAAATTAGGTGCCAAGTCACGCTTGCCGTAAACTTCACCACGGCAGATCCATACCTTGATACCGAGCAGACCTACCTTTGTGAGGGCTTCTGTCTGACAGTAGTCGATGTCGGCACGGAAAGTGTGCAAGGGGGTACGACCTTCTTTGAACATTTCACTGCGTGCAATTTCAGCGCCGTTCAGACGACCTGAGATTTGCACCTTGATGCCTTCTGCACCGGCGCGCATAGCATTTGCGATAGCCATTTTGATGGCGCGACGATAAGCTACGCGACCTTCAACCTGGCGGGCAATGCTTTCGCCCACGATGTTTGCATCAATATCCGGACGTTTGATCTCGAAAATATTGATTTGTACGTCCTTGTCGGTTACTTTCTTCAGTTCTTCCTTGAGTTTATCTACTTCCTGACCGCCTTTACCGATGATGATACCCGGACGGGCTGTGCATACGGTGATGGTAATCAGTTTGTGTGTACGCTCAATGACGATGCGGGATACACTAGCTTTAGCTAAACGAGCATTGAGATACTTACGGATGTTGGTATCTTCAAGCAAGGTGTCACCGAAGTTAGAACCTCCATACCAGTTAGAATCCCAGCCGCGGATAATACCGAGGCGGTTACTTATTGGATTAATCTTTTGTCCCATACTTCTGTTTCAATTAATCATTAGTTTGTGTTCCCACGAACAAAGTAACGTGGTTTGAACGTTTACGAATTCTATAGCCTCTACCTTGAGGAGCCGGACGCATTCTTTTCAGGGTTACGCCTTCATCTACATAGGCTTTGGTTACGAACAATTCGCCATCTTCGGCTTTTCTCTCATTCTTCTGTTCCCAGTTTGCGATAGCAGAGCGAAGCAGTTTTTCTACGTCGGCTGATGCAGCTTTTTTAGAGAACTGAAGTGTACCAAGTGCGCGGTTCACTTCCATACCACGGATAAGATCTACTACGTAGCGCATCTTACGGGGTGAAGAAGGAACATTCACCAATTTGGCAAAATATTGGGTCTTTTTAGCAGCTTTGCGTTGTTCTGCTGCAATTCTTTTTCTTGCTCCCATTATTTAATACAAAATTATTCTAAATGGTTTTGACTGAACCCCTGTTATTTCTTGTTACCTGCGTGTCCGCCAAACTTACGTGTGGGAGCGAACTCTCCAAGTTTGTGGCCTACCATGTTTTCGGTAACGTAAACAGGAATGAATTTATTACCGTTATGCACTGCAATCGTGTGACCTACGAAATCAGGTGATATCATACTGGCGCGAGCCCAGGTCTTCACTACGTTCTTCTTGCCGCTTTCATTCATGGCAAGGATTTTCTTTTCCAAAGAGACAGCGATATACGGTCCTTTTTTTAATGAACGACTCATAATTTACGTTTTAGTGCTTAATTACTTCTTATTGGCTCTTTCGATGATATACTTATTCGAATGCTTCTTCGGAGATCTTGTCTTCAAGCCCTTAGCATACAAACCGGTACGTGAACGTGGGTGTCCACCTGACTGGCGTCCTTCACCACCACCCATTGGGTGATCTACAGGGTTCATTACTACACCACGGTTGTGAGGACGACGGCCGAACCAGCGTGAACGTCCGGCTTTACCGGAGCTTTCCAGAGCGTGGTCGCTGTTACCTACACTACCAATTGTGGCTTTACATGCACTAAGAATCTTGCGAAGTTCACCAGAAGGCAGTTTGATTACACAGTAATCGCCTTCACGAGAGGTCAACTGAGCAAAGTTTCCAGCCGAACGAACAAGTTGCGCACCTGCACCCGGGCGTAATTCAATATTGTGAATCACTGTACCGACGGGAATGTTCTTAAGTGGCAAGCAGTTACCTACTTCAGGAGCTGCATCAGCGCCGCTCATGAGTTTGTCGCCTACTTTAAGTCCGTTTGGAGCAATAATATAACGTTTCTCACCATCCGCATAGAACAGGAGAGCGATACGAGCCGAACGGTTGGGATCGTACTCGATTGTCTTCACTGTTGCGGGAAAACCATCCTTGTTACGCTTGAAATCTACGAAGCGGTATTTACGCTTGTGACCGCCACCGATGTAGCGCATCGTGAGCTGACCGGAATTATTGCGGCCACCGCTCTTTCTCATGCCGTAAACAAGAGATTTTTCTGGTACTGATGCAGTAATATCGTCGAAAGTACCAATAATCTTGTGTCTTTGCCCCGGTGTTGTGGGGTTAAATTTACGTACTGCCATTTTTTATTTAGATATTGCTATAAAAATCAATAGTATCACCTTCTTTCAAGGTTACAACGGCTTTCTTAAAAGCATTAGTGCGGCCTTTCAGCAATCCGCTGCGAGTGTAGCGGGTTTTGTTCTTACCTGCATAGAGAGCAGTATTGACAGCCGTCACTGTTACATTGTATAATGCTTCAACTTCTGCCTTAATCTGAAGCTTGTTGGCCTCAGGACGCACGATGAAACCGAATTTATTTTGTTTCTCCGTGATGTTATTCATTTTCTCTGTTACCAGAGGCTTTACGATAAATCCCATTTTTCTTGTGCTTTATTTATTTAAGACAGTTTCAATCTGAGCTACGGCACCTTCTGTCAAAACAAGTACACCGGCTTTCAGCACTCCGTATGTATTAACGTCCGAAGCGATAGCCATATCTACGTTCTGAAGGTTACGAGCCGACAGATATACATTCTTGTTACTACCAGGCAAAACAAACAATGGTTTCTTGCCTTCCACATTGAGGTTCTTCAACAATTCAACGAACTGCTTGGTCTTGGGAGCCTCGAAGTTGAAGTCTTCCACTACAACAACAGCGTTTTCCTGCACTTTATAAGAGAGGGCGCTGCGACGAGCCAATTGTTTCAGTTTCTTGTTGAGTTTGAAAGAGTAGTCGCGAGGCTGAGGACCGAACACGCGTGCGCCACCAACGAGCACAGGTGAGTTGATATCACCGCGACGTGCACCGCCGCCGCCTTT
>Ga0255062_10000105_pt1 | contig 13930 bp, 20 predicted proteins | sample 177RNAGHGhighgp2_FD_183092 | JGI IMG/M metagenome (GOLD analysis project Ga0255062, IMG submission 183092) | Metatranscriptome of sheep rumen microbial communities from Palmerston North, Manawatu-Wanganui, New Zealand - 1770 RNA GHGhigh gp2... | ecosystem: Host-associated > Mammals > Digestive... | reverse complement strand
GCTTTCACTGGTATTCGGTACTAAGGACGACGGTGTATCAACTGCTATCGATTTGATCACTGGTGGTCTGGGCAAAACGATGGTCATTGAGAACCGTGAGTTCGAATGGTCTGTAATGATCGATAGCGAGCATGCAGTCAACATCCGTTGGGCTAAGGCTAATGGTTCTGAGATTAATGCTACTAATTATCCAAATGCTACTGCTGGTGCTAATGGTCAGCCTATTTTCCTTGCACTCGAAGAGCGTTGGTTTGGTCCTGGTGCTATTCTGTCTTTCGATGACTATAAGTTCCAGGTTCGTGTAAGCGGTACTCCTTATCAGGATGGTAGCGCTTGGGTATACGAGTGTTATGTAGTTGATCAGAGCAATGCTGCTTATATTCCTGGTGAGTTCCTGCTGCCTGGTCGTCAGGTAAGCCGTATGGGTTCTGCTTACGAGGAGTACAGCGATGAGGCTGATATCATCAACTATCAGACTCCGTTTAAGATGCGTAACCAGCTGCAGACTCTCCGTCTGTCTTATGACATTACTGGTGATGCATATTCTACCGTACTCGCTATCGCTCTGAAGGATCCCGAGTCTGGCAAGACTTCTTATCTGTGGTCTGATTATCAGTATTGGATCGCTCTTCGCGAATGGAAGAAGCGTGAGGAGAAGGAACTCCTGTTCGGTAAGGGTAACCGTCAGGCTGATGGTACCTATAACTTGAAGGGTACTAACGGCCGTCCCGTTGCTAAGATGTCTGGTCTGTTTGAGCAGATTTCTCCGGCTAACGTACGTTACTACACTCACCTGACTGCTGAGCTCCTGGAGGACTTCCTCTTCGACCTCTGCTACAACCTGCTGGGTACCAACGAGCGTAAGTTCATCGCTCTGACTGGTGAAATGGGTATTCGTGAGTTCGACCGCATCCTGAAGGAGAAGGTTGCTAGCTTCAATTTGATCGACACCGTATTCGTAACTGGTTCTGGTCAGAACCTGACTTTGGGTGGTCAGTTCACCACTTATAAGATGACGAACGGTATCGAGCTGACTCTGAAGCGTTGTGCTCTCTTCGACAACATGGAGCTGTTCCGTCAGTTGCACCCACTGACAGGTAAACCCCTTATGTCTTACACCTTCCTGTTCGTTGATCTCGGTCAGCGTGACGGTCAGGCTAACGTTGTAAAGGTTTGCCGCAAGGGTCGTGAGTTCGTACAGTGGTTCACCGGTGGTTCTGTAGCTCCTAACGGTTATGCTAACAGCATCACTACGCTGCGTTCTAACAGCCGTGACGGTTATCAGGTTCACTTCCTTGGTGAAATGGGTATCATGCTGCGTAATCCTCTGTCTTGCGGTATTCTGTATTGCGACGCCGAAGATACTGAAATCAGCAACGAAGGTATCTGATCTCATAAACAAAGATATAATGATGTCCGAGGGGAGTTATAACGACTCCCCGCCCGGCATCACAACATACTAATGTAATATTATGGTAGTTGAATTAAAGATTAAGAAAAAGAATCCCTGGGCTGGATTAGTAAAATATAAAGCTTGTTTTGATTACATTGCTCCTTACTTCACAAGGTCTGGGTCGATATATACGGGATTGACACCCGAAGATGAAAAGTATTACGAAAAGGTTTTAGGTTACGAGGACGGCCATCTTTCAAAGTCTAGCAACTTCTGGGACACGTTCTGTGTAAAAGTTGGTTCACGTGGTCTTATCCTCGACGATTCTATTCCTCGCCAGGAAATGATTATCAAGTTCTTGAGTGGTCACAAACGTGTTGCTACTTCTCTTGATAAACTTACGGCTGGCAAAGATTATTTGTTGATTAATCGCGAAGCTGAAGCTGTTGAAGCAAACAAACTCAATAAGCAGCGTCGCGAAGCTATTAAGGAATTTGACAAACTTAGTCTCGATCAGATGCGTAAATGTCTACGTCTGTTTGGCGTTAAGGCAGATAAGATGTCTAACGAGCTTGTAGAGTCTACTTTGTTCGGATTGGTTGATAAGCAGCCTAAGAAGTTCTTTGATAAGTGGATTAACAACGCTTCAAAAGAGACAGAGTTCTTACTCGAAGAAGCTATTGCAAAAGGCGTTATTCGTAAAGATAAGACACATTACTTCTACGGAAGCGATATGTTTGCTGACAGTCTTGAAGAAGCTATTGCATACCTTGACAACAAAAAGAATCAGGATCTAAAACTTTCTATTATTAACGAAACACAGAATAAATAATCTGTGTTAAACACATGAGATATGACGCATAAAGACATATATACTAAATTCATGATAGAATATGACAAGGCAAATGTTACTTCGTCATATCCATCGTTAACAGAATATGAAGTTGCTACGATTCTTGACAAAGCTTACAATGCTTTGATTGCTCAAAAGGTTACTGGTAACAATGTTCGTAGAGCTACGTTTGAAGCAGATACTAAAGCTATTTCGGATTTACAGCCGATTGTTGTAAAAGGGAAACCTATTACGGCATATGCTATTGCCGATACTAATATACTGTACGGCAATCTCCCAGAGAAATATTTATACTTCGTTAGCGCTAATCTTGTTCGTACGACTGTATCGGAAAATCTTACCGAAACTACCGCTTATGTGTATAACGGAGATGTGAACGGAAGCTCGTCATATGCGTGTACAATAAATGTACCAAATGTCGATATGTACAACAATCTTGTTGAAGGCAAGACATACTCAGAAGACTATATAAAAAGTATATATCTATACAAAAGTGAATATGACAATGTTCCAGTTGGAGGTTGGATTGACGTGATGCTTAATGGTGATTTTGATCACGGCAATAAAATATTTACTCTCAAAAAAGTAAAGGCAATGATGTCTTCAAAAGATGCTTCTGCATACGACAAGATAAAAGATCGCAAAATTCCTGTAAAGTTGGTAAGTCACGACATGGCAGAAAAGTTTATGGCGTCGTCTTTCAACATACCCTGGATTAAAATTCCAGTATGTTATATCGAAGATAACAAAATATACGTTGTTTACGATTCTTTCAAAACTCCGAACATCACAGACGGCATACAGCTTACGTACATAAAAAAACCAAACACGTTTGTAAAGGATTTGGATTCTAGTGTTTTTTCAAACGCGACGGGCGTTACGTATTTTGATCCAGGAGACGGAGGAGCTGATGTAGCCGCATTATATCAATTTGAATGCAACTCTACGGTAGCGGAAGAGTTGATTAGTCTGGCTATTGCATTTGCTCTTGAGAACGTGGAATCACAAAGACTTAATTCTAAACTTAATATGAGAGGACTTGAAGCATGACACTAGAAGAGACAAGACAGTTAGGTATTGAGTTCGAGAGACGAATTCAAACTATGATTCCAGAGCGAGAGTTCTTGAATAAGCTAGATTCAGAAACTATATATTCGTTTTTGAATCAATATCAAGATAAATATATACACGATATTTATAGAAACTTAGACAATATTCCAGAGGGTTCTAAATTATCTGCTCACGTTGAGAGTGTACTACAAAGTCTACTTAAATCTGTAAACCTTACTGTTGAGGGAGATGAAAGTACAAATACCATTCAAGATCCGAATAACATTATAATTGATACAGCTAGATCCCATACGTTCGAACTTCCCATATCGTTTTATATGTATATTAGAAGCGTGTCGAACGTTACATCTACGTTCAGTTATAGAGGAAATGGTGCTGCAGATCAGTAGATTAAAATTCTCCCGAACAAGTTAGTTTCTCAGAACGACGTATGGAAGCTGATAGAAACCCCTCATGACAGTCTTAGAATACTGAGATACCCTGCTGTAGTATTGAATCAGAGCGTAGAAGGTAAACCAACCATCACACTTATATACGACAGATATACTACAGTAACCGGAATTAGAGTTCTGTATTACGCACAACCAGCACATTTTGATCTCATGACGTCTACTCCCTGCGAGCTCCCAATGGATGCATTTGACGATTTAGTATCAGGCGCAGTAGATTTGTATGTACAATATGCAGCTGGTGCAGAAGCTAATAAGCGCAGACAAGACGAAGCTGCTAGACAGCAAGCAAAGCAAAGACAAAAGGACAACGACAATGAAGATTGATTATGAAAGGAATAGACTTGATAGCAGCGTTTGAACTTGAAATAAACAAGCTAGACGACGCGTTAGAAAAGCCAGTCACTGATGACTCCCTCTATTGGATCAATCAAGCTATAATGAAGTTTGTCAAAGATAGGTTTAACGGAAATGCTCCGAAACGAACGTCCTATGAACAAAATGAGAAGAGGACCAGAGACTTAATTAAGCTACTCCGTGAGTACAAACCTGCAGATGTAGAACCAGATACAACAGGTCATAAGGATTATGATATATACGAATATACATATCCTGAAGACATGATGTTTGCCTTAAACGAAGATGTTATTATTTCCGACAATGATGGTGAACATTAGAAAGACGTCTCTGTATTTGAATGTACAGCTGATAGTTTTATGTATAGGGTTATGAACTCTCTTACAGACTTTCATTATCGTTACCATCGTGCAAGACCTTTGCGTGTTCGTACAAAAGATGGATTTCGTTTGTTGACTGACAAGAATTATAAAATAGCTTCATATACATTAGGATACTTAAAAGTTCCTGAAGAAATAACCTCAGAAGGCTGGGATAGTGAGTACACAGACTTCGAGGACTATACATGGTTAGAGATAATAAAAATCGCAGCTCAGATGTATGTTGAAAATCAATCAGATCCGCGATATAAAACACTAACCGCAGAAGTACTTACACAAGAATAATTTTAACGTGGAAACCCCAGCTAGTTAGGTCTAGACTCTGCTTTGCAGAACGTATAGGGGGAGTAGAAAAAATTAATTAAATAATATGATTACATACGTAAATTCAGTGTTCGTTAGCAACAATAGCACCAATACTACTCTTGCTACGAGCCTTTCTAGCGTTGCTAAAGGTCAGTTCCTCGTTTGGGATTTCGATCAGAACAAGACTGCCGACAGCACGAGTGTTCGTTTTAAGATTGGTATGGGTACCGGTAAGACCGCAGTACAGGTTAATCCTTCTACTGGCGCTACCGTAAATGTTCCTGTAATCAAGTGGTCTAACTTCATCAACGTTGCCGACATCAAAGGTTGGGCAGTTTCAAACTATGCTGCTGATACCGAGGATGTTGTTACAATTAACTTCACTGGTGCAACTGGTCTGATTGGTAGCGGCAAGCTCCTGTCACAGGCCGGCAAGCGCATCATTGTTCGTCTGACTTTCAAAGATCTGCCTACTCGCTTCCGCAAGTGGACTGAGTCTTATGAGTATGTTACCGAGGACGGTGAGACTGCAACTACGATTGCTCAGAACATTGCCAACATGATCAACAAAGAGTACAAGCGCGCTCGCGTTACGGCTTCTGCTGCTTCTGGTGTTTTGACCCTGACAGCTATGACCTACGATGACGACAACTCTGTTGATTCTATCAACTGGTACAACAAGGTTCGCTTCAATGCTAACATTTATTACACCGATCCTGCTGCTGAAGGTTGGGAGTCTTTGAACAAGCACTTCCCCACTGGCGTAACGATCACCAAGACTCCTGGCAAGACCTATGAAGCTTCTGCTAAGCTCGTTCGCGATCGCGAAGCACAGGCTATGGGTTATGAGGGTATCTTGAACCGTGGTGAAGGTACTTGGCCCATCATCAAGCCTGCTATGGAAACTGATCTCACAGCTCACTACAATGCTCTTACTCTTGAGTTTGAGAATATGTATCGCACTGCTGACGATCTGTTCCGTAAAACAAAGCAGACTGTTGAAATCTACACAGTAAGCGCAACTGTTCTTACTGCTATTACCGACATTCTCGCCGGTGACGGCACGAACGCAGGTGTTACTGCCCAGGTTGACAAGACCAAGGAATGATTAACTAAGCTGGGGTGGGCTACGCCCATCTCAGCTTTTTTATTTTATCAGTATGAAGATAAGAAAAGGAAATGACATTACTGTCGACTTACAGCTTCCTGTAGGTTATAACGAAAATGAACAACTTTCTCAGCCGATTCGAGGATTCATGCGTGTCTTCTTTGTTAACAAAACTCTCGAGTAGAAAATAAAGGACGAGTATATCAACAAGAATCGGTTTATCGGCAGATTTCCTATCGAACCTTTCGTAAAAGAATTTACACCAACACCACACAATATAAACAATTCTGGATTTCCTCAATACAGAGCACATATCCATAACGAATATAAAGGATTTGGAGTAAACCCCCATTGGGATAAATGTTTTCCTATTGTAGAAGAAAATGTAACAAGATATGAAGCTCTAGTCAAGCATGTAAATTCGTCTACAATACGCGTAACGTTTCCAGCAGAAGCTCAACTATTTGAGGGAGATTACTATATTGTGGCAACTGGTAAAATATATGACGGTGAATATTCCACTGGCGCTAGAACTGTAACTGTAAACACTTCTACCATATTTACTATTGTAGGAGATACCGCAGATTAGGAGGGCGTAGATAACGCTGTGCGTATCGAATGGGAGAATATTAACAGTGATCTCATTCCTGTAGATGTATACGCCGTATCTGGAGAATATCATTACGATACTAACCCTGCTAATGTTATTATAAACAGAAACGATGACGCCAGGTTTAATATAAACATCAATCCTATTTCGGGTTGGTATGAGGGGGATTGAATATGATGCCAATAATAAACTCAATCGGTAACATGTTCCAGGGATTATCCGCTGGAACTACGCTAGGAAAAATAGCGATTGCTGCCGGTAGTCTTATTACCGCATTTTATTCTCCGATAGCACTACTTCTTGCTGCTTGTTTTGCTTTTACTGCCACAGACATGTTCTATGGCATTAAGATAGCTTATAAGAATAAGAAGAAGATAGAAAGTCATAAAAATTGGAAGGGAACGTTAACTAAGCTTGCTGACGAGTTTGTCATTATATCGTTGGCTCGTTTACTAGAATTGGCAGTGTTAAACCAGGACGGTGTATTTGTGTTAACAGGGGGCGCTACTACAATCATAGCTCTAACTGAGCTGTGGTCTATTATAGAGAACCTCAATACGCTTAACCCACACGGCCCTTGGAAAGCACTCGGCAGATTCTTAAAGAAGAAAGGTGAAGATTACATAGGAACGGAAATAGATCTAAGCGATGGAAATACTAACAGTAATAAGCTGGATAGTAAAGAATCGTAAAATCGCTTTTAAGGCCATTTGCGGCCTCGCTGTTGCGATTTTGTTAGGTTGGGGGATAACTCTCAACAACAAGAACAAAAAGCTATCAGAAAGCCTAGAAATGGCTTAGAACAACATTGAGGCCTATTAGGGGTTGCTAGACGACTCCTAGTAGGCCAATAATGTTTTAAAGCTTGACATCGAAACTTTACACCAGTAGAATGATAAAACGTTATAGAAACTAGACAGTGTGCGTAAAGAACTGAAGATAAAATCTAAACATGTTTCGACCGCTGCAACTCAAAACTAGGTTTTAGACGTTAAGTAGAGTAAGGGGGTATAGGGGGATATCTTATCTATACTTAGAGATACCACTTATACAGATAGTATATAGTATAATGATCAAACCAAGGTAAACTATACAATAGGTAAAGATACTGTTAGTATAGGTATACAATTACAGAATGATTAGTACTTCTATATATACAATACCCGAGAGTATAAAAATAAAAAGAATTTTTTCAAACGACTCTTTACGCTAGACTTCAAGAAGGTAACTAAGACTAAATACGAAGTAGTCAATAGTAACGACTTGGTTAAAACTAGTAACGTGAGAGTTGTTGTATCAAACGATAAATAATATGGTTGCTAAAATTTCACTAAAGGAAATCATTGATGATATACTACTCCTTGTGAGAAACAACAATATTAGTGAGAGTGAAGACTTATCAAGAGCCCAAATAGCTTCTTGGGTTAATGCTTATCGTAGACAGCTGTGGAAGCAGCGTTTGGACGAGCTTAAAGACCGTAAGAAGCAGTATAATTTAGATTGGGAAGATCTTATAGACGATGAGTTCTTCAAGTTAAAGGAGACAGGGCCACATAAGTTGGAAATTGTACCGTCAGCAGACGAAGGTCGTGAATCGTATACAAAACGTACAGAAGATACTTTTAAAGATATAGTAGACAATGCTCCAAGTAGCATATTAGCTGTACACGATGAAGCTGGTGAGAATATCCAATATATGAACCACATTCGTAGACACTATCAGAATTTCCGCAGATACACATTCGGAGAGATGACGTCATTCTATAAAGACGACGGTCACGTGTACATTTAGGGTCTACAAGACGGTGGTCTACTTGAATACGTATACGTACTTGCTGTATATGAAGTAGACAATGACGATGATGAAGACGACGAAGAACCAGATGACGAGGATGATGTAAAGATCCCCGGATGGATGGTGCCTCCTATTAAAAAGCTTATTTTAAACAATGAACTTGCGTTCATGCTTAACAGACCTAGTGACGATAGTAATAATGCTACGCTGGCTAGTGTTAAGCCTCACGGACCGCAGGATGACGAAGAATAATGAAACAATCGTGCACGTTTAGAGATATGTACAAAGAAATGCCAGTAGAGGTTGATTACAGCCTCTACAAGCGCATTTTAGATGAGATGTGTAAAGTTATACTAGAACACGTATTAGAACGCTCAGAAGGCTTTAAAATGCCTTACGGGCTTGGTTTTATACAGATAGGTAAATACAAACCTAAGACACTATCTCCTAAATCGTTGTCGGTTGACTATAAGAGTACAAAAGAGTTTGATAAACGTATATATCATCTAAACGAACACTCTGAAGGATATAAGTATAGACTATATTGGTCTAAGATACCTAGGACATTTCCGGATAGATACAAGTATCAACTGTGTCTCGTTCGTCAAAATAAGCGAAGATTAGCTCAACTAATATTCAATAAACACGATTATATAGACATCAATGATATACAATTATATAAAATGTGAGTCTGTCATAGCAAAGATTATGGCAGATTTGGATTCAACAGAAGCGCGCTAGCGTACTACTGATATTCGAGAATGGATATTTGAAGCTGTTGAGAAGATAGGTGCACCAATGTAGTATGTTCATAAAGAGTCTGGAACAGATGGTGTACCTTTGTTAAAGATATAGGATCATCAGGTACCGTTGCCTGATGATTTATAGCATTTAGACGGAGTGGCGTATTCACATGAACCTAAGGGTCGGTGGATACCAATGAGGACTATGACAGGCATATTCAGGAACCCAAAACCAGGTCATAGGCACCGTCCTGAAGAGCCACATCAACCAATGAGAGCAAAAGCTTTTACTACACAATATTAGATAGTAAAAGATTAGTATTCAAAACCTTTGAAGGAATACAAGGTTGATGAAGATCCTCAGTATTTTATTAAACCTGGTTGGCTTGTTACAAATAAACGAGACGGGTATGTAAAGATTGCTTATAAAGCTATTGCTACTGATGAAAGAGGTTATCCTCTGATTCCAGATACCGCATCATATTAGGAAGCTGTATATTGGTATGTAGTAATGAAGCTGTCTTTCTCTAAGTGGATGAAAGGTACGTTGGGTGGTAAAGGAGTTAATGCTGGACAGAATATGTATACTTATATACAACAGCAGTGGAACTTCTATCGTAACCAAGCATATGCTGAGGCTATGATGCCTACTGCCGACGATATGTAGAATATAAAGAACGAGTGGAATAGGTTGATCCCCGAGATAGATGAAGACGATACGTTCTTTAGACATCAGGGTGATGATCAGCAGTTCTATAATGATTATTACTATGGATATTAATAAAAACCAACAGATTAATACATTTACAAAAGGAATGAATTCCGATACATCTGACTTTCTTCTTCCAAACGATCAATATAGATATGCTGAAAATGTAAGACCTATTACCGACAAAGATCATAATACAGGAGAACTCCATCTTGTAGAAGGCGTACTTCCTACAAATATAATTGATAACGATGAAAAAATATTATCTTTTTCTTCTATCCGTAATTATTTGGTATTTATAACATACAACGAAGACAACAAGTGGACGATTTATAAATATGATAAAAATACCAACACAAAAATTAAAGTGTTTGGTCCATGTTCCGAACCACTCTGGGAAACAAAAGATTCTGACGGAAACGATATTTTGTTCGATCCGTACGAATTTAAAAAAACGATTAATACTGTTTTGAGGTGGGAGTCGGACAAAAACGTCAAACTATATATTGCAGACGGAATACATGAGCTGATGGCGATAAATATAATGCGAGATAGGGTAGAAAGAGAGACTTTTGATGACGTATTTGGGTATTAGAACATGGTGCTAAGACCCATCTCCGTCTCTATTAGCGACTCAGCAGGTTCTATTTCTTCTGCAAAAGTGCAATATGCATATAGATTGTACAAAGAAAATGGCAGCGCCACTACAATATCTCCATTTAGTAACGTATTGTCTTTATATAAGGATTATGGTCACGGATATCCTTCTGAAAAAAATACAAACAAGGCTGTTGATATATCGATAGAAAACGCTACAGATTATAAGGGATACAATATATAGGTTTATAGAATAAATTACATTCAACTTGGACAGCAGCCTACCGTAAATCTAATAATAGATAAGCCTTTAAGTTCTGTTGTTGGAAATATCGTAGGTATAGATACAGGAGCATCTATAGAAGAAGTAAATTCGTCTGAGTTTTTATCTTATGTTAAAACGCGGTTTATTCCAAAAGAAATAGAGTCAAAAAACGATTACATGTTTGCTGGAAATATAAATGACAAACAGTATGAAGTAGACGAAAAATTAAAGAATACCGATTGGGATGCAAAGGCTTATACAAAAGGTAGTTATATTATATAGAATGGGCAGGAGGTATCGGTACTCGATGAAGATGGGCAACTAAATTCAAATATTTCTGACTGGTCTGACATAACATTAGGTAATCTTTATCATAGATAGTATGACTATAATTTACAAAATCAACCAGAATATAATATAAACTGGTGGGATACTTTTGCAAATTAGAATTTGGATACGTATGGCTATAATGGTGTAGGGAAAAATATAAAGTGGAAATACGTAGTAAGTAAAAATTATAAAAACACCTATAGAAACCTGGACACGTACAGATTTGGAATACGACTGTTCGACTGCGAAGGAAACGCAACATCTGTAAATTGGATCGGTGATATCGCAATGTGTGCGGATCACGGCAAAGGAATTGCTATTTAGTTTGACGTCACTCTTCCAAAAGGATTCGATTCTTACGAAATAGTTCGTTGTAATCATACAATAAATGATTCATATGTAATATCCCAAGGTATCATAGGTAATCCAATGCGATATGGGAATTACTTGTCTAATCCTGGAATATTTACAAGAACTCCGTTTGTAATAAGCACTCTAAGCTGTGTGACGACATCCACCGGAAGTTAGGTGATAGGGCCTACAAAGTAGTATAATCCTGGCGAAGATTAGTATTCTAGAAAAGCAGAAACTGATTTTTAGTACGCAATGTTTGCATCTCCGGAGTATTGTTATCAGCCAGACGATGTCGAAGATATCGTTAAAAACTACAAAAGTAATGTGTATCTTAAAGAAATGGCGGCGTATCGTGATGAATCTGCACAAAGTTTATATCTTCCTGAAAACATTGAACCTAGAAAGCTTAATGCTGGCGTTACTGGTTATCCTTGGTTTTACCCCACACTCAATGCGAGTAATGGCTATATAATACATGCCAGTCAAGGTTTGTGGTACGGTTTAGCCGAAGATTAGAACGGTGATTTGATACCCGATACATATTCTATTACTGCCGGATTTATGGCGTGGCAAAACGAAAGAAATTCTGTATCCGGACTAGAACCAACTACTAATCCAATAAATCTATCGTCTGATGGAAAGCGGCAATATATTTATTTAAATAAATATGTTACAACTGGAGAAGAAGATGATGGAAACGAAGACTACTTAAGTGAATACAATATAAAAGACGTGGAGTTTGTAAAATCTACAAAATATTCTTAGTTTGTCAATAATAAATCCTTTATTTTTACAAATAATCCTTCTTTTATAGACAACACAACTTTTCTTAATTGGTCCGCGCCACTCATTTCCAATATAAATACAGACTCCGGCAGCTCTTAGTTGAGAACAACACTTATGGATCACGTGCTGCCGACATCTGCTAGAGAGATACACTATCCGGCTACAGACGACGATGATCCTAATTTTGAAGACGAAGGAGCATGTTTGGCAAACATAATGTATCCGATTTCTGGTGGAGGATTCTTAATGCTTTTCAAAATAGACGGTGATCCAATGAAAAAATTCTAGCTGTTTAAAAATAACGGATCGCCTGTAGTTCCCGGAATAGTTGTTACAAATCTAATGAAACGGGCAACGCCATATGGCGGATACAACGAATATGCAATAAAGAATAGCGTATATTATTCTTACGGTAATTATTCTGTTGGAAGTGGAAGTATTATTGTAAAAGACGGAGATTGTAAATATCAGCAATTTGTTTATCATGCAGCACATTGTTATTACGACGCAGAGTATTCCAATAATACTCAAAGAATGGCAACCATATACGACGTTTTAATAGAAAGCCCTATAGACATTGCAGCGCAATATGGAAATCTATATGGAATAGATTCTACGTCCTATTGGATTTAGGATTATGCATCATCGTTCGAAGATTACGTGCAAGAAAAAGATGCTTATCTATACAACACTGCGTATAACGCAGAACCAACGTTAATGCCGCTTTCATCCGATACATCTACAAAAGGGGAAAGCGAAATATACGACACTCGTGTATATTATTCGTAGAAGAAGTCTAATAACGAAAAAATAGATAATTGGACGCAGTTTAAAGCAATGAATTACGTCGATGTAGATTCTCGTTTTGGACAACTTACTGATATGAAGCTGTTTAAAGATAAGCTTGTATTTTGGTAGGAGAACGCCACAGGAGTATTGTCAGTTAATGAAAGAACCCTACTTAATACAGTAGACGATGCCTAGATTATTTTAGGAACAGGTTCTGTTCTTGAGAGATTTGATTATATATCTACAGAGTATGGCTAGAAAGAAAAATAGCATACTTCTTGTGCGAGTAATTCAGCATTGTATTGGTGGGATGCATACAAACGCGAAATAATGCAGTATAAAGATGGGTATGCTGCGATTCCACTGAGTACTGTTAAGACTGTCAAGAATTATATTACAGATGGCGACGATACATCAATACCTTCGGTTGGTTACGACATAAACCACAATGAGATTTTGTTTAACGTTGTCAACGACAAATCTATAGTATACAATGAATCTGTAGACGCATTTACGGCCGTTTATACATTCTCTCCATTATTTTATACGTTTGCACAAGACCAACTCTATACTACAGATAGAAATTCTGCGTATAAATACGGAATGAATGACGGTAACTCTTCCGTATGGTTCAATGAAGCTTTAGTTTGTCCGAGAATAGATTGTGTAGTAAACGCCGGAAGTGATTATGTTAAAACATTTGACATATAGACATTTGGAGGTAGATTCTATGGTGGAAGTAACGTATTAAATGACCGCACCAATTACATGGTGCCAGGGGAACATGGAAACAGTCCTCTATCTGTTCTTACATTTACATATAGTACACCACTTAAGCAAAACGCTTCTGCAAATGGATCTGATATCATTACGAATACTGAATACGATTATAGATTAAACATCCCTAGAAACGGTAACAGTAAAGACTGGGGGGATAGAATGAGAGGCAAGACTATGTAGTATACATTATCTTCTAGTTCAAATAGTACTGACTTCTCACTACAATATATAACAACTAAATACAGAATGTCATGG
>Ga0255062_10000102_pt1 | contig 14032 bp, 24 predicted proteins | sample 177RNAGHGhighgp2_FD_183092 | JGI IMG/M metagenome (GOLD analysis project Ga0255062, IMG submission 183092) | Metatranscriptome of sheep rumen microbial communities from Palmerston North, Manawatu-Wanganui, New Zealand - 1770 RNA GHGhigh gp2... | ecosystem: Host-associated > Mammals > Digestive... | reverse complement strand
CTTACAGCTCATGCGCAATATCGGCATCATGGCCCATATCGACGCCGGCAAGACCACCACATCAGAGCGCATCCTGTTCTACACGGGAAAGACGCACAAAATCGGTGAGGTGCACGACGGTGCCGCCACCATGGACTGGATGGCCCAGGAGCAGGAGAGGGGAATCACCATCACCTCCGCAGCTACCACTTGCTCGTGGGATTGGAACGGAAGGAAATATAAAATCAACCTCATTGACACTCCGGGACACGTCGACTTCACCGCAGAGGTGGAGCGCTCACTCAGGGTGCTCGACGGAGCAGTAGCCACCTATTCCGCAGCCGACGGCGTACAGCCACAGTCGGAGACGGTGTGGCGCCAAGCTGACAAATACAACGTTCCCCGCATCGGATATGTCAACAAGATGGACCGCTCCGGAGCGGACTTCTTCGAGACCGTGCAGCAGATGAAGGACATCCTGGGTGCCAACCCGTGCCCAGTGCAGATTCCCATCGGAGCAGAGGAGAACTTCAAGGGAGTGGTCGACCTCATCAAGATGAAGGCCATTCTGTGGAACGACGAGACCATGGGTGCCGAGTACGACATCGAGGACATCCCCGCCAACCTTCTCGACGAAGCCGAGGAATGGCGCGACAAGATGCTGGAGAGTGCCTCCAACTTTGATGACGAACTCATGGAGAAATACCTCGAGGGACAGGAGATTTCCGAGGAGGAAATCATCGCCGCCATCCGCAAGGGTACGGTGGCCATGGAACTCACTCCTATGGTCTGCGGCTCCTCATACAAGAACAAGGGTGTGCAGCCGCTCCTCGACTATGTCTGCGCCTTCCTTCCCTCACCACTCGACGCAGTGAATATCGTGGGTGTCAACCCCGACACTGAGGCTGAGGAAGACCGCAAGCCTTCTGAGGACGAGCCCACCGCTGCCCTGGCATTCAAGATTGCCACCGACCCGTATATGGGACGCCTGGTGTTCTTCCGTGTCTACTCAGGCAAGGTGCAGGCAGGCTCCTACGTCTACAACCCACGCTCTGGCAAGAAGGAGCGCATCAGCCGCCTCTTCCAGATGAACTCCAACAAGGAGATTCCCATGGAGTCGATCGACGCTGGTGATATTGGCGCAGGTGTAGGCTTCAAGGACATCCACACCGGCGACACTCTCTGCGATGAGAACCATCCCATCGTCCTGGAGTCGATGACATTCCCCGATCCCGTGATCGGTATCGCCGTGGAGCCCAAGTCACAGGCTGACGTCGACAAGCTCGGCATCGGACTTGCCAAACTGGCTGAGGAAGACCCCACCTTCACCGTGCGCACCGATGAGCAGAGCGGACAGACCATCATCTCGGGTATGGGCGAGCTTCATCTCGACATCATCATCGACCGTCTGAAGCGTGAGTTCAAGGTGGAGTGCAACCAAGGCAAGCCACAGGTCAACTACAAGGAGGCCATCACACGTACAGTGGAGATAGAGGAAGTCTACAAGAAGCAGACCGGTGGACGCGGAAAGTATGCCAAGATTCTCGTGCAGGTAGGACCTGTGGACGAGGACTACGACATCAAGGCCAACGGACCCCTCCAGTTCGTCAACGAGGTGAAGGGCGGCAACATCCCCAAGGAGTATATCCCCTCCATCCAGAAAGGATTCGAGTCGGCCATGAAGAACGGCATCCTCGGAGGATATCCTGTCGACTCACTCAAGGTGACTGTCGTCGATGGTGGTTTCCACCCTGTCGATTCCGACCAGCTCTCATTCGAGATTGCTGCCATTCAAGCCTATAAGGACGCTTGCGTGAAGGCTGCTCCGGTGCTCATGGAGCCCATCATGAAACTCGAGGTGGTGACACCCGAGGAGAACATGGGCGACGTGATAGGAGACCTGAACAAGCGCCGCGGACAGGTGCAGGGCATGGACGAGGCACGCTCAGGCGGGCGCATCGTCAAGGCCATGGTTCCTCTGTCAGAGACCTTCGGCTACGTGACCGCACTCCGCACCATCACATCAGGACGCGCTACAAGCTCCATGGAGTATGACCACCACGCACCGCTCTCAAGCTCCATCGCAAGGGAAGTGCTGCAGGAAATCAACGGACGCGCCGACCTGGTGTAACACTGAAAAGATGACCGCGGCCCGACTTAGCGTATGACTCTTAAGCGGGTTCGCGGCCACCAAATGATAAAACTTCATTAAAAATCAGAAAACATGAGTCAGAAAATCAGAATCAAACTGAAGTCCTACGACCACAAGCTCGTGGACAAGTCGGCCGAGAAAATCGTCAAGGCCGTGAAAGCTACCGGCGCCGTGGTGAGCGGTCCTATCCCCCTCCCCACACACAAGCGCATCTACACTGTCAACCGCTCCACCTTCGTCAACAAGAAGGCTCGCGAGCAGTTCCAACTCTCCGACTACAAGCGCCTCATCGACATCTACAGCACCACTGCCAAGACTGTCGACGCACTGATGAAACTCGAACTCCCCAGCGGCGTGGAGGTGGAAATCAAGGTATAGGAGACTCACTTAAAGATAAAACAGTTGCTAACGCAACATATATACAATCATTATTAAAACACAATTGAAATGCCAGGATTAATTGGAAGAAAAATCGGAATGACATCCGTTTTCAGTGCCGACGGCAAAAACGTGCCGTGCACTGTTATCGAAGCTGGTCCTTGTGTCGTGACTCAGGTGAAGACCAATGAGAATGATGGTTACAGCGCCTATCAGCTCGCTTTCGGCGAGGCTAAGGAGAAGAACACCACCAAACCTCTCATGGGTATCTTCAAGAAAGCAGGCACAACGCCGAAAAAGCACTTGGCCGAGTTCAAGTTCGACGAGGAGTACAACCTCGGCGACACCATCACCGTTGAAATCTTCAACGACTCGATGTTCGTCGACGTCACAGGTACTTCAAAAGGTAAAGGTTTCCAGGGCGTCATCAAACGCCACGGATTCGGAGGTGTTGGACAACAGACACACGGTCAGGACGACCGCGCCCGCAAACCGGGTTCGATCGGTGCATGTTCTTATCCCGCCAAAGTGTTCAAGGGAATGCGCATGGCTGGGCACATGGGATGTGACAGGGTTACGACTAAGAACCTCAGAGTGTTAAAAGTGATACCGGAGCACAACCTCCTTCTCGTGAAGGGCTCTGTGGCCGGTGCTATTGGCTCAACCGTCTTAATTCAGAAATAATGGAAATCAAGGTATTAAATATCAAAGGTCAGGAGACCGGACGTCAGGTGACACTCAATGACGAGATCTACGGCATCGAGCCCAATGATCATGTCCTCTATCTCGACGTTAAACAATATCTGGGCAACCAGCGCCAGGGCACACACAAGGCTAAGGAGCGCAGCGAGCACGCTGGCAGCACCCGCAAACTGGGACGCCAGAAGGGCGGCGGCGGCGCACGCCACGGCGATATCAACTCACCGCTCATGAAAGGCGGCGGACGTGTGTTCGGTCCGCGTCCACGCGACTATCGCACCAAACTCAACAAGAAGGTGAAGGTGCTCGCACGCAAGAGCGCACTCTCATACAAGGCTCAGGAGAATGCCATCATCGTTGTAGAAGATTTCAGCTTTGAGGCACCAAAGACCAAAGATTTTATAAATGTTGTTAAAAATCTCAAAATCGAGGGCAAGAAACTGCTTCTCCTTTTGCCAGATACAAATAAAAACGTATATTTGTCGGCTCGAAATTTGCAGCGTACAGAAGTCATGCTCGCATCATCACTCAATGCCTACAAGGTGTTGAATGCTGATGTTCTTGTCATGACTGAAAAATCGCTCGAGACAATCGACGGAATCTTAACGAAATAATCAAGGAGACTGAACATTATGGCATTCATTATAAGACCATTGGTCACTGAGAAGATGACCCAAATCACCGACAAGCGTTCCAACCGCTACGGTTTCGTCGTTCGTCCTGATGCTAACAAACTCCAGATCAAGGAGGAAGTAGAGCGCCTGTACAATGTCACAGTGGTTGAGGTGAACACCCTTCTTTACATGGGCAAGCGCTCACAGCGCTACACCAAGGCCGGACTGATCCGCGGCAAGAAGAGCGCTTTCAAGAAAGCTATCGTCACGCTGAAGGAAGGCGAGACAATCGATTTTTACAGCAATATTTAAGATAAAATGGCAGTACGTAAATTGAAACCCGTAACACCGGGTCAAAGACACAAGATTATTGGTACGTTCGAAGAGATTACTGCATCCGTACCAGAAAAGTCCCTCGTTTGTGGAAAGCGCTCCACAGGAGGTCGCAACAACTCAGGCAAGATGACCGTCCGCTATCGCGGCGGTGGGCACAAGCGCAAGCTTCGCCTGATTGACTTCAAGCGCGAGAAGGACGGTGTTCCAGCAACGGTGAAGACAATCGAGTACGATCCGAACCGCTCGGCTCGTATCGCATTGCTTTTCTATGCTGATGGTGAGAAACGATACATTATTGCTCCTGTAGGACTGCAGGTGGGCGACGTGCTCAATTCCGGTCCCCAGGCCGCTCCTGAGGTGGGCAACTCACTTCCCCTGGCCAACATCCCAGTGGGTACCGTGATCCACAACATCGAGCTCCGCCCGGGACAGGGTGCCAAGCTCGTCCGCGCAGCAGGTAATTTCGCTCAGTTGACTTCACGCGAGGGTGACTATTGCGTCATCAAGCTCCCCTCGGGTGAGACACGTAAGATTCTCAGTGCTTGCAAGGCTACTGTGGGAAGCGTCGGCAACACCGACCACGCCCTCGAGCAGTCGGGTAAGGCTGGCCGCACACGCTGGATGGGACGCCGTCCCCACAACCGTGGTGTTGTGATGAACCCGCACGATCACCCGATGGGTGGTGGCGAGGGCCGTCAGTCTGGTGGCCATCCACGCTCACGCAACGGTCTGTATGCAAAGGGCCTGAAGACAAGGGCTCCGAAGAAGCATTCCAACAAGTATATCATTGAGAGAGCTAACAAGAAAAAATAGTTAACAAGAGGAAATTATGAGTCGTTCACTTAAGAAAGGTCCATATATCAATGTAGCTCTCGAGAAGAAGATTCTCGCCATGAACGAGAGCGGAAAGAAGACTGTCGTCAAGACATGGGCCAGGGCATCTGTGATCTCCCCCGACTTCGTGGGCCACACAGTAGCAGTACATAACGGAAACAAATTCATACCTGTTTACATCACAGAGAACATGGTGGGCCACAAGCTCGGCGAGTTCTCTCCCACACGCAGGTTCGGCGGCCACGCTGGAAACAAGCGGTAAGCCGGTAACCATTGAAATCAAAAAGAGAAAACTATAATGGGAAAGAGAAAGAGAGAATCGGCTGAGAGAAGAAAAGAAGCCGCTAAAAACCTCTACTATGCCAAGCTTGTGGGGGTTCCTTCATCCCCGCGGAAGATGCGCTATGTCGTCGACATGATCCGTGGCATGGAGGTGAACAAAGCACTTGGAGTGCTCAGGTTCTCAACAAAGAAGGCCGCCATCGACGTGGAGAAACTTCTCCGCTCGGCAATTGCCAACTGGGAGGCCAAGAACGAACGCAAAGCCGAAGACGGTGAGCTGTTCATTTCGCGCGTGTTCGTCGACGAGGGTGTCACATGGAAACGCATGAGGCCGGCTCCCCAGGGAAGGGGATACCGCATCCGCAAGCGCAGCAACCACGTTACCCTCTTCGTAGATTCAAAAACTAATGACGATAAAGAATAAGCAGCATGGGACAGAAAGTTAATCCAATCAGCAACCGTCTGGGTATCATCCGCGGATGGGATTCCAACTGGTTCGGTGGCAAGAATTTCGGCGACAACCTGGTTGAGGACCAGAAGATCCGCAAATACCTGAACGAGCGCCTGGCAAAGGCCAGCGTATCGCGCATTGTCATCGAGCGTACGCTCAAACTGGTCACCATCACCGTCTGCACTGCCCGTCCGGGCATCGTCATTGGCAAGGGTGGACAAGATGTGGACAAACTGAAGGAAGAGCTCAAGAAGCTCTCCAACAAGGAAATCCAGATCAATATCTTTGAGGTTAAAAAACCGGATGTCGACGCTACTATCGTTGCTACCAACATCGCTCGCCAGGTGGAAGGTAAGATAGCATACCGCCGCGCCATCAAGCAGGCCATCGCCAATGCGATGCGTGCTGGCGCCGAGGGCATCAAGGTGCAGATCACAGGCCGTCTGAACGGAGCCGAGATGGCACGCAAGGAGATGTATAAGGAGGGACGTACTCCTCTGCATACTTTCCGCGCAGATGTTGACTACTGCCAGACCGAGGCACTCACCAAGGTGGGTATCCTTGGCATCAAAGTATGGATTTGCCGTGGTGAGATCTACGGCAAGGTTGACCTGGCACCCAACTTCACACAGGAGAAGGCTGGTGGCCGTCAGGGAGGCGACAGGCGCCAAGGGCGCGGTGGCCGCAAGAGAAACAATAACCGTTAAAACCAGAAGTTACAATGTTACAGCCAAAAAGAGTAAAATATAGAAGGCCGCAGGACGGGCGCGGCAGGAAAGGCAACGCCCACAGAGGCACACAGCTGGCTTTCGGCTCCTTCGGCATCAAGACACTTGAGGCCAAATGGATTGACAGCCGGCAGATTGAGGCTGCCCGTGTTGCCGTCAACAGATACATGCAGCGCGAGGGTCAGGTCTGGATCCGCATTTTCCCGGACAAACCCATCACCCGCAAGCCCGCTGACGTGCGTATGGGTAAAGGTAAGGGTGACCCCGCAGGATGGGTAGCACCCGTGACTCCGGGACGCATCCTCTTTGAAGTGGAGGGAGTAAGTTTTGAAATCGCCAAGGAGGCTCTCCGTCTGGCAGCACAGAAACTCCCCGTAAAGACTAAGTTTGTTGTAAGACGTGATTACGATAAAAACGCATAATCTATTATGAAGAATAATGAAATCAGGGAGCTTGCTACCCAGGACTTGGTAGAGAGACTCGAGGGCGCAGTGGCACAACTCCATCAGATGAAGCTCAACCATGCCATCACCCCTCTGGAGAATCCCATGCAGATCAGGATGGTGCGTAAGGATATCGCCCGTATGAAAACTGAACTTCGTCAGAGAGAACTTAACAAGAAATAATGATGGAAACAAGAAATTTGAGAAAAACTAGAACGGGTGTGGTTGTCAGCAACAAAATGGACAAGACCATCGTTATCGCAGCTAAGTTCAAGGAGATGCACCCCATCTACGGAAAGTTTGTGCAGAAGACGAAGAAGTACCACGCCCATGACGAGAATAACGAGGCAAATGTCGGAGACACCGTCCTCATTATGGAAACCCGTCCCTTGAGCAAGACCAAGAGATGGAGATTAGTACAAATCATCGAAAAAGCTAAGTAATCATGATACAGGCAGAATCAAGACTCACAGTATGTGACAACAGCGGTGCACGCGAGGCTCTCTGCATCCGCGTGCTCGGTGGCACACGCCGCCGCTACGCAAGTGTGGGCGACGTCATCGTCGTCGCTGTCAAGAACGTGATCCCTTCGAGCGACCTCAAGAAGGGTGCCGTGTCAAAGGCCCTCATCGTACGCACCAAGAAGGAAATCCGCCGTGCTGATGGCTCGTACATCCGCTTCGACGACAATGCTTGTGTGCTGCTCAACAACGCAGGTGAACTCCGTGGCAGCCGTATCTTCGGTCCTGTCGCCCGTGAGCTCCGCGCCGTGAACATGAAGGTGGTCTCACTTGCACCCGAGGTACTTTAATCATCCTAAAAGCAATTCAAAGCAATGACAAAGTTACATATCAAGAAAGGCGACACCGTCATCGTCCTCTCTGGTGAGGACAAGGGCAAGACGGGCAAAGTGCTGAAGGTCATCGTCGACAAGCAGCGTGCCATCGTCGAGGGGGTGAACATCGTGACCAAGAGCTCGAAGCCCACCGCCAAGAACCCTCAGGGCGGCTTCATCAAGGTGGAGGCTCCCATCCACATCTCCAACCTGAGCCTCATCGACCCGAAGAGTGGAAAGCCCACACGCATCGCCATCAAGGTGAATGCTGACGGAAAGAAAGTTCGTATCGCTAAAAAATCTGGGGAGGAGATCAAGTAATGAATACAGCACAGTTAAAGAAACAATATGTGGAGGTCATCGCACCGGCACTCATGAAGCAGTTCAACTACACCTCGCCGATGCAGATTCCCGCGCTCAAGAAGATTGTCATCAACCAGGGTATCGGCGACGCCACACAGGAGAAGAAACTCATCGACGTGGCCGTCAACGAGCTGACCACCATCACAGGACAGAAGGCCGTTGCCACCTACTCGAAGAAGGACATCGCCAACTTCAAGCTCCGCAAGAAGATGCCTATCGGCGTGATGGTGACACTCCGCCGCGAGCGCATGTATGAGTTCCTTGAGAAACTGGTCCGCGTGGCTCTCCCACGTATCCGTGACTTCAAGGGCATCGAGACGAAGTTCGACGGCCGCGGCAACTACACCCTCGGCATCGACGAGCAGATTATATTCCCCGAGATCAACCTCGACACCATCGAGCGCATCCAGGGCATGAACATCACATTCGTCACTTCAGCCAACACCGATGAGGAGGGATTCGCCCTGCTCAAGGCTTTTGGCCTTCCGTTCAAAAACGCTAAAAACGCATAAGACATGGCAAAGGAATCAATGAAGGCCCGCGAGGTGAAAAGAGCAAGGCTCGTGGCCAAGTACGCAGAGAAAAGAGCTGCCCTGAAGAGAATCATCGCCACCACCGACGATCCCGGTGAGGCTTATGAGGCTGCCCGCAAACTGCAGGCCATCCCACGCAACGCCAATCCCATCCGTCTGCACAACCGCTGCAAGATCACCGGTCGCGCGAAGGGCTACATCCGCCAGTTCGGCATCTCACGTATTCAGTTCCGCGAGATGGCATCCGCCGGTTTGATCCCAGGCGTTAAGAAGGCAAGCTGGTAAGAAGAGATAGTTTTTAATATTGTCGGGGGAGTCCCGATTAATTAAACATTTTATATTTTATGACAGATCCAATAGCAGATTATCTGACGAGGCTCAGAAACGCAATCATGGCTCATCACCGTGTTGTGGAGGTACCGGCCTCAAACTTGAAGAAGGAAATCACAAAGATCCTCTTCGAGAAGGGATACATCCTCAACTACAAGTTCATCGAGGATGGCCCTCAGGGTACAATCAAGGTTGCCTTGAAGTATGACCCGGCAACCAAGACGAATGCAATCCGCAAACTCATGAGAGTGTCCAAGCCGGGCCTCCGCAAGTATACGGGTTACAAAGAAATGCCGAGAGTGATCAACGGATTGGGCATCGCCATCTTGTCCACTTCCAAAGGTGTAATGACAGACAAAGAGGCCTCTGAGCTGAAAATCGGCGGCGAGGTGCTCTGCTACGTCTATTAATTGAGGGAGGAGAAGCATTATGTCTAGAATAGGTAAATTGCCAATCGTCATCCCCGCCGGCGTGGAGATCAAGAACGAGAACAACCTGATCACCGTTAAGGGTCCCAAGGGCACCATGTCCCAGAAAGTCGACCCGTCGATCAAAATTGAGATTGAGAATGGAGAGATGGTCTTCTCCATCGACGAGAACAGCCCCGTGAACCTCAAGCAGAAGCAGGCTTTCCACGGCCTCTACCGCTCGCTGGTCAACAACATGGTTGTCGGCGTGAGCACCGGTTTCCAAAAGACACTGGAACTCGTGGGTGTGGGCTACCGTGTGTCCAACCAGGGCAACCTACTTGAGTTCTCTCTCGGATACAGCCACTCGATTTTCCTGCAGCTCCCGAGCGAGGTGAAAGTGGAGACAAAGTCAGAGAGGAATCAGAATCCTATCATCATGCTGGAGTCGTGCGACAAGCAGTTGCTCGGCCTCATCTGTGCCAAAATTCGCTCTTTCCGCAAGCCTGAGCCTTACAAGGGCAAGGGTATCCTGTTCAAGGGTGAGGTCATCCGCAGGAAGTCTGGTAAGTCAGCATCGGCCAAGTAACTTTAAACCATTACGATTATGACAACAAAGAAAGAAGAAAGACGAATCAAAATCAAATATAGAATTCGCAAGAAGGTCAACGGCACAGCTGAGCGTCCCCGCATGACTGTTTACCGCAGCAACAAGGGCATCTATGTGCAGATTATCGACGACTCATGGTCAAACACCGAGAAGCCTTTCAAGGCATTGGTGATCAAGAAGCACCCGCGCCGCAAGGTGGAGGTTGACTATTACCCCCAGGGCCGCACACTTGTCTCCGCTTCCTCAGCAGGTCTTGAGAAGATGAGCAAGTCGGCACAGGCCGAGAAAGTGGGAGAGATGATTGCCGAGAAGGCAAAGGCCGCAGGCATCACCGCAGTGGTCTTCGACCGCAACGGATATCTCTATCATGGCAGAGTGAAGCAACTGGCTGACGCAGCCCGTAAAGGTGGACTTAATTTTTAAGCGATTATGGCAAATAGAGTAAAAGTAAATAGTGACGCAGAGTTAAAGGACCGCCTGGTGGCAATCAACCGTGTCACAAAGGTGACAAAGGGTGGCCGTACGTTCACATTCGCTGCCATCGTCGTGGTTGGTGACGGCAACGGTGTCATCGGCTGGGGCCTGGGCAAGGCCGGAGAGGTCACAGCAGCTATCGCCAAAGGCGTTGAGGCTGCAAAGAAGAATCTGGTGAAGGTGCCCGTACTCAAAGGCACAATCCCTCATGAGATAGAGGTTTCCTACGGTGGTGCAAAGGTTTTCCTGAAGCCCGCAGCTCCCGGTACCGGAATGGTGGCCGGTGGTGCTATGCGCGCCGTGCTCGAGAGCGTAGGCATCAATGATGTGCTGGCCAAGTCGAAGGGTTCTTCCAACCCCCACAATCTGGTGAAGGCTACCATCAAGGCCCTTTGTGAGATGCGCGATGCCTACACAGTGGCAGGCGACCGTGGCATTTCTATGCAGAAAGTATTTAGAGGATAAGGAGGTACAGACATGGCTACAATAAAAATCAAGCAGATCAAGAGTAAGATCGGTTACCCCGTTGACCAAAAACGCACCCTTGAGGCTCTCGGCCTCCACAAAATCTCTCAGGTGGTCGAGAAGGAGGACACTCCTGCCATCCGCGGCATGATCCGCAAGGTGCATCACCTGGTGACCATAGTTGAGTAAACATTCCGTCATTAAAAAAAGCAAAGACTTATGAAATTGCATACATTAAAACCCGCAGCAGGCTCCACACACTCACGCCGCCGTATCGGTCGCGGTACCGGTTCTGGGCTTGGTGGTACGTCTACCCGTGGCCACAAAGGTGCCAAGGCTCGTTCGGGCTACAAGAGAAAGATTGGTTTCGAGGGTGGTCAGATGCCACTCCAGCGCCGTGTCCCGAAGGCTGGTTTCAAGAACATCAACCATAAGGAGTATTTCGCTGTCAACCTGTCGACGCTCCAGCGCCTCGTTGAGGAGAAGAACTTCACCAAGATTGGTATCGAGGAACTCAAGGCCGCAGGTCTCACCAATGGCAAGGAACTTGTCAAGGTGCTTGGCAACGGTGAGCTGACCGTCAAGGTCGATGTTGAGGCACATGCTTTCTCAAAGACTGCTGAAGAGGCTATCAAGGCAGTTGGTGGTAACGCAACTATAATTAAGTAAATGAAAAAGTTTTTTGAGACACTGAAGAACATTTGGAAGGTGGAGGACTTGCGCCAGCGAATCCTCATCACCCTCCTGTTCACGGCAATCTACCGCTTCGGTTCGTTTGTCGTGCTGCCGGGCATCAACCCGGAGAATTTGGATAAGCTGCAGCAGCAGACGGAGGGCGGACTTATGTCATTGCTTGACATGTTCTCCGGTGGTGCTTTCTCCAATGCATCGATTTTCGCGCTGGGCATCATGCCATACATCTCTGCATCCATCGTGATGCAGCTGCTTGCAGTGGCTGTGCCTTACTTCCAGAAGCTGCAGCGCGAGGGTGAGAGCGGCCGCAAGAAGATCATGTGGTACACACGTGTGCTCACGGTGACCATCCTCCTCTTCCAGGCTCCCTCTTATCTGATTAACCTCAAGATGCAGTCGGCCGGTGCTCTCAACCCCTCCATTTCTTGGAACTGGTTTATGTGGACAGGCCTGATCATCCTCGCAGCAGGCAGTATGTTCATCCTCTGGCTCGGTGAGCGTATCACTGACAAGGGCGTGGGCAACGGCATCTCACTGATCATTATGATTGGTATCATCGCCCGCCTGCCGAACGCCTTCATGCAGGAGGTGACTTCGAGGGTGACCTTCGCCGGCGGCGGTGGTATCGTGATGTTCATCATCGAGATCTTGATACTCTTCGCCGTGGTATGTGCCGCTATTCTCCTCACTCAGGCTGTGCGCAAGGTGCCTGTGGAGTATGCCCGTCGTGTGCAGGGCAACCGCACACGTTCAGTGGCCCGTCAGTATATCCCCCTCAAGCTGTTCGCCGCCAATGTGATGCCTATCATCTTCGCCCAGGCGCTGATGTTCATCCCGCTGGCTATCGTGCAGTATTCTACCAATGAGGCAGGATTTGTGATGAGGTCGCTGCTCGACCATACGAGCTGGCTCTACAACATTGTGTTCGCAATCCTGATCATCGCATTCACCTATTTCTACACGGCCATCACGCTGAATCCCACCCAGATGGCTGAGGATATGAAGCGAAACAACGGCTTTATCCCAGGTGTGAAGCCTGGCAAGCCAACTGCCGATTACATCGACACCATCATGTCGCGCATCACTTTCCCCGGCTCACTGTTCATCGCCTTCATTGCTGTCATGCCGGCCCTCGCAGGTCTGCTCAACGTGCAGCAGGGCTTTGCACAGTTCTTCGGCGGCACCTCGCTGCTGATTCTCGTGGGTGTGGTCATCGACACGTTGCAGCAGATTCAGAGCCATCTGATGATGCGTCACTACGACGGTCTGCTGAACTCCGGCCATACACGTGGAAACGGTGTAGCTGCCTATTGATGATCGTCTGCAGATGAAGATTTATCTGAAGACAGAAGATGAGATTGAGCTGATGAGGCGGGCAAACCGGCTGGTAGGCCGGACGCTCGCCGAATTGGCGAAACATATCAAGCCCGGAGTGACCACGCTCCAGCTTGACAGGATTGCCGAAGAGTTTATAAGGGACAATGGCGCAATACCCACGTTCAAGAACTTTCCCAATCCTTACGGAGCTCCCTTTCCTGCAAGCATCTGCACCTCTGTCAATGACGTGGTGGTGCATGGTGTGCCCGACGACAAGACCGTTCTCCGCGACGGAGACATCATCTCCATCGACTGCGGAACGCTGCTTGAGGGCTTCAACGGCGACTCATGCTACACGTTCTGCGTGGGGGAGGTTGGCGAGGAGGTCAGGAAGTTGCTGAAAACCACATACGACTCGCTCTACAAGGCTATCGAGGTGGCCACGGCAGGCAGTCATGTGGGCGACATCGGCAACACGGTCCAGGACTACTGCGAGGCAGAGGGTTATGGAGTGGTGAGGGAACTCACTGGGCATGGCATCGGCCAAAAGATGCACGAGGACCCTATGGTGCCCAACTACGGACGCCGGGGCAACGGGGTGATGCTGAAGGCGGGGATGTGCATAGCCATCGAGCCAATGATCACCATGGGCGACAGAAATATCTATATGATGCCCGACCGCTGGACCATCCGCACACGCGACGGCAAACCGGCTGCACACTACGAGCACACGATTGCCATTAGGCGCGGAGAGGCCGAAATCTTATCTTCATTTGACGAATTAGAATCAATAGTAGGAAAAATCAGTTAGAGTTTATGGCAAAACAAGCCGCAATTGAACAAGACGGAACCATTGTGGAGGCTCTTTCCAACGCCATGTTCCGAGTGGAACTGGAGAATGGATGCCCCATCACTGCCCACATTTCGGGCAAGATGAGAATGCACTACATCAAAATCTTACCTGGCGACAAGGTAAAGGTCGAGATGAGTCCTTATGACCTGACCAAAGGCAGGATTGTATTTAGATACAAATAATTTTTGTGAGATATGAAGACTAGAGCATCATTGAAGAAACGCACTCCCGAATGCAAGATCGTACGTCGCAAGGG
>Ga0255062_10000092_pt1 | contig 14247 bp, 1 predicted proteins | sample 177RNAGHGhighgp2_FD_183092 | JGI IMG/M metagenome (GOLD analysis project Ga0255062, IMG submission 183092) | Metatranscriptome of sheep rumen microbial communities from Palmerston North, Manawatu-Wanganui, New Zealand - 1770 RNA GHGhigh gp2... | ecosystem: Host-associated > Mammals > Digestive... | reverse complement strand
GATCATGATCAGTGCTGCCGCAAGAGCAAGCATTCTCTTAAAGTGTTTCATTTTTCTTCCTTTCCTCAGGTCTCTTCCCTGAGCACTTTTGCTTGAGTTTCCTCACACGGAACTCATGATAACTTACTGCTTTTTCTGGTCCCCGGAGGCTTTTTCAAGCCTCCGGAACGGACCGTTCAATTTTTTCCATCAGGCGCGTTCTTCTTTTTTTCTGTGTCTTAAGAAGAGTCCGCATCCAAATGCTGCAATCATCATCATAAGTCCTGCAGCTGTGTAGGGAAGTGTTCCGCTGCCGCCGGTCAGAGGAATGTTAAGACCAGGCAGGTTGGTGTAGACTACGTCGTGGTCGCCCACATCCGAGGTGATCTCTCCGGTGATCGTATCCTGGGACGCATTGTAGCTGATCTGCGTGCCGTCGGCCTTCTTCACCTCGATGTTCACCGTGTAGCCGTCGGAAATCTCCTGAATCTCGTATTCGACACCAGCCGGGAGAACCAGTTCGATTTCCGTATTGTGTGTTAACTTGAAGGTGTAGACGCCAGCTTCTGCTTCGGTCCAGTCGATTGCACCTGTCGGAGCTTCATAACCGGTGTAAGCGGCACCGTCCTTCGTGAGTTTGATCGTGAAGTCGAATGTACGTCCGTCGTCTTCGATCTCTTCGAGCACCTTCTTCAGCTTCAGGCTGTAGAGCTGTTCGTTGGTGAAGATCACTTCCGCCGCGTCAACTTCGACGAGTTCGCCGTCATCGCCTTCCACGTAGTAGTGAGGCGTTACGGTCATTGTACCGTCACCGTTGTCAACCGGTGTTACCTTAACGGTTACGATCGTATCATCGTATACCATATTGTGGATGTTGCCGGTAACCTCGCTGATCGTATAGGTGAATGTCTTTCCGGCATCCGACAGGTCATAGCTGATATCCGTGAACTGGACTTTGCCGTCGCTTCCTGCCGTCTTGCTTTCAATCGGATCACCATTCGAATCCTTCAGTGTGAAGGTGAAGATGTAAGGATCGGTGCCAATTGTCTGGTTGCCGTTCGTTACAACCTTCTTCGCTTCAAAGTGCGTCGTGCCTTCAGCGCCGTAGGTATTGTTGAAGATGATCGGGTTCTCGTTCGTTGCTCCGTCCGGCGTCACATCAAGCACTTCGCTGTATGTGCCGTCTTCATTCCGGTGCAGACGAACCTGTACGGTTACAGTGTACTGCGTTGTATCACAGGTAACACCGTTCTCGTTCTTTACGGTCTCAACGATCAGATAATGGTGATCGCCGACCTTGGTCTGGTCATATTCAACCTTTTCAGGTGTAAATACGAAGTTCTCAAGCTCTTCGCTCTTCGTTACGGTTGCGGTACCTGTCATAACGACGGTATTCGTATCCGTATCGGTAACTGTGACGGTAAAGGTCATCGGCTCCTTGAACTCTTCGCCTGCCTCCATACCGCTGCCGGTCAGTTTCTTCCTGACTTCGGGCGCCCATTCGCCTTCGGCATGATAGGTATTGACGAACTTCTTGTCTTCGGGGCTGTAAACCGCTGCAACCTGAAGTTCTTCTTCCGCAGGATCATCCGTTACCGTAACGGTAACAGCGATGGAGTTGGTCGCGTAGGTAACGCCTGCTGCGCTGCCGCTAACCTCAGTCATCGTGTAATTGTGCGTTCCGACATGTGCCAGCGTGTAGCTGACCGGGGTGAAGGTAACAGTGCCGTCTGCGTTAACAGTACCGGTGGAAACCACATTGCTGCCTTCCTTCACTTCGAAGGTGAACTCGCCTGCCTGAAGCGGACGGCCCGTCAGTTCCTTAATCGCTTCAGGTATCCAGCTGCCTTCCTTCTCGTACTCGTTGGTGAACTTCTCGTAATCCTTGCCGTCGATTGTCTCATAGTCATCGTACGCGTACGCTGCTACAAGCTTCTTCGCATCTGCATCCCAGGTAACCGTTACGGTAACGACTCTGGTTGCTTCAGGATCATAGGTCCAACCATCCGGAAGCGGATCCGGAGCATTCTCCTTGATCACGAACTTATAGACGCCTGCGCCGTTCAGTTCAAGTTCTGCGAAGCTGCCCGTTGTGTAATTGGTTCCAGTTGTCTTGTTGCCGCTGAGCGTGAGGCTGATCGTTTCGATCGGATCCGTGTCAGAAGCGCCAAGGTCTTCGTTCAGTGCTGCTGTTGCAGCAGGTGTAATATTGGCAACCCAATAACTGAAGTTGAATGTGAATTCTTCTTCGGAAAGGGTTTCCAGGATCTTTTCGACGTTGAGCTGGATCTTGACCTTTCTCGGATCCTTTACATCAACCTTATCCTGATAGGTAACCTTTTCTGTTGAAGGAATCTTCAGCGTGAAGGTACCATTGCCAAGGTCTGTGATCTCGGTTCCGGAAGCTGCCGGTGCTTCTGCTACAGCACCCTCAATCTCGAAGCCGTCGCCAGCCTTTGTCTCCTTGACCACGTATTCCTTCCACCAGTTCAGACCTTCAACGGCAATCGTACCGTCTGCACCGGTCTTCAGCGTGGTTTCAGTTCCTTCCGGATCAAGTGTGTAAACTGTCTTTCCGTCAACGGTCGTCTTCGTAAACTTCAGAGGCGAACCGCTTGCCGCAGTTCCTTCTCCTTCTGCGAACGGACCGTAGATCTGGAACTCGGCGCCTTCGATCAGGAAGTTCGGATCATCAAGTGCCATCTTCTTGATCTCAAGTCCACGTTTCATGATTACACCGATATCCTTGGACTGGTCGATATTGTTGGAATATCTCACATAGAAGGGATACGTGGTATAATTTCCGTTGCTTCCGTCAAAGTTGTTATCCAGGAATGTAGGTGCAGTCTTTGCAACGAAAGCTGCTTCATCCGGATTATCCGACAGGTAATGACCATCACCAAGCGGTGAGATGCCGATGATCTTAAGCAGGTCTCCCGTATCTGCGATACTCGCGATTAACGAATAGCGGTACGGGTCTTCGCCCTTCAGAGCGTGCCAGTCAAGCATCGGATCATTGCCTGAAGTGTACTCATAACGTTTCGCAACTGCAGCGCCAAGGCCATCGAAACGGAAATGCTTAATAGATTCACCGCCGTCCCACTGGCTCATTTCGCCGGTATCATTGTTTGAAGTAGTGCCGCTCGCTTCACGGAGGTCCTTGATGCTGAACGTAGTTGCTCCAATCAACTGGTTAATAATAGCATACTGTGAATAGTCACGACGGTTCGTCGCTTCCTGTTCGCCGTCCTGATCTTCATCGACCCAAAGGTCACCCTGAACCTCAACCGGTTTGTCGGTGATCATTACGGAAACCGTATTGGACTTCATCGACGTGGTGACTGAAGGATCGTAATAATGGAAGAAATAGTAGTTCGCGTTATTCTTGAATGCCCTGTTGTTATTGAAGTCGTTATCGTCCTCATTGTTAACGACATTCGTATTGTAAACCAGGTACATACTGGTGTTCTTCAGGAGTTGGATATCCTCATCAAAGATCACCACAAATGCTGAAATACTGTGAATGAACGCTGCTCGTTCTCCTTCATCTTCCATAGCTGCAAGCACGCTCTCCGCAGTCCAGCCGGCTGTATTGCCGCCGGCATTCATGCAGGTAAGGAGTGCCGCTTCTGCCTCTTCTGTAGGTCCAGTATAGAAGTAAACCGTATACTGATCCGGTGTGATTTCCACGCGGTTGTTCTCCACGTAGAGAATCTTGTCATAATCAAGATACCACTGAGATTCTCTCTGATCACCATCACCCGGATTAGGAATAACATCACCGATGATCAGATGGTCGAGATAATCTCTGTCCGTGTAGCCGTTCGAGACACTCAGTCTCCACTGTACCCAGCCTTCCTGATCGGTGTCAGGATCACCTGATTCATTAAAGAATCTGTGATTGGTACGGGTAGCTACACCAACCTTCGTGTCGTGGAAACCGCCTTCGTCTCTGTCGCCCCTGACAGCCTTACGAAGTGTAACTGATGTCTGCTCATTGATGTTCTGTTCAACTGTTGCAGCGATCCACTCGTATTCTTCGGATGCATAATTCTGAACTACATCGTTGACCATCATCGCGTTTTCACGCTGCTGAGCAGATCCGCCGACGTTCCGGGCTGCGTTATCGAGCGTGTTGCCCCAGTCGTTGCCTTCATTTTTGAAGGGCCAGCCGTGCTTGTTTTCTTCCGTATGATAGCTCTTCTCCGAAGAGGAAAGGTAAACATCATTCTGAAGAACGTTAGCAAAAAGATCTGCGTTTTCCGAAATCACGCAGGTATACTCAATAGACACGGAAGATCCGATGCCGAGCGTACCGGTCAGTTTGAATTCGAGTGCCGAATTAAACTCACTGACTTCAACTCCGCTGCTTGTCACAACAGATGCACCGCCCTGGATCTTGTTAGTCTTAACTGTTAATACCTCGCCGCCGGTTGCCGTTACCTGCTCGGGTGCGGAATACATTACATAGCTTACCGCTGTCGGAAGAATATCAAGAGCGATCGGGTTCTTGAATTCCACAGGCGAATTAGCAGCATTCTTAATCGTAATTGTGTACTTTACCGTTCCGCCAAGTCTTGCAGTCGTAGACGGTACTGCCTTGGAAATCGCAACAAGCGGAAGCTTGAAGGTATTAACGTTGATCGTATCATTAGCGGTAGCAGTGTTGCCTGCCGGTCTTAAGCCGGAGCCGTTTGCCTCCCACTTCGGATACTCAAGAGTTACTGCAGAGTCGTTCTTAACTTTTCTGATTTCTTTAACCCAGTTTTCAGAATCACCGTCTGCCTGTCTTTCCAGTGTTACGTATACCTTCGTCGGCTGTGCCCTGAAGCCTTCACCAAGAACGTAGCTGAAGGTTTCCGCAGCCCTGTCTTCTGCCGGAGGCAGATATTCATGGTCATAACTTGCAGTAGCATTTGTTACGGCCTCACTGTAGTAAGAAATCGTGAAGCTCTTTGCTCCTGCAGGAATTGCAGTTACCGGATCAGCAGAGTTGACATCAGGAATAATGACATCCGCTCCTGCGATCTCTGTACCTTCTGCAGCATTGAGCTCCGAGTAGAACACGATCTTAGCAGAGATCGGTGCGTCACCTTCGGCAAGCCCAAGCTTTGATGTATCATGGTATGCTCCGCCAACTTCAATCTTCGTAAACGTATAGTTGAAGACATCTACTGCGCCGTTGTTCCTGTCTGTAGCCGTAAGGCCAGCATCTTTAAGAACAAATTTGCTGAGCATCTGGTTCTGGCTGGTGACCGTGGGAGTAAGCGTAAATACAGCTTTACGCTCGCCCTCTAACAACGAGTCGACTGTCTTATTGACAACATCGTTCTCGGTATCGGTCGCAGACTTATTAATAAATTCCTTAGCAAGCGTTACGGACGCATCGCCATAATAGTTGTGAAGTGTCCATGTCATCTCGGAAGGATTCTTCGGAATTCTGTAATACCAGACTACCTCAGGATTATCCTTCTGCAGCGTATCATACGCACCGCCATCCATTGCGGTGACTCCTGTCTCAACAAGGAGATATGTCTTCGCAGCAGACCAACGCTTGCTTACATCACTGCTCTCCCATACCTTGGAAGTTCCGTTGGGTCGAACATTTGCGTCATAAGTCTCCGTCGTGCCGGAGAAGACGATATCATCCTGCGTCTTCGCAGCCAGGAAAGCTTCAACCTGAGCGCGTGTCGGCTGCGTGTTGCCGGCAAGACTGTAAATCTCACCGTCGTCTTCAGTAATCTCGTAAACCGCAAAGCTCATGGATGCCTTGACATTCGCCTTCGGATATCTCGCACCGCCCTGATAATGTCCGGCGTCTTCTTTCGCGATCGTCGGGGTCAGGTTCGGAACGTTGAACGCCGAAATATTAATCGCAGCAAGGTCATTAACAACAGTCAGAGCGTAGGCGTCTTCAACGACAGTTCCGTCTGCCAGGGTCAGAGACTGGGAAATCAGTTTTGTTTCACCGGTTCCGGAGGCCTGATAGATGCTTTCCATCTCGTTGAATCTCGTCCGGTCGAAATCCGTTTCCTTGATCGCATACTGGTCTCCGGGAACGGTAAGATACATCAGACGTCCGTTTTCATCGACCCAGTCCTCTTTCTCAAGGACCCACTTGCCGTCTACCAGATGATAGATTGCAAATTTAGCGGCCGCTGCTCCTGCGTTCGGGTTCTGCTCCGTACCATGTACATAGGTGTACTTGGTAATAATAAGTTCATTGCCTTCGGTATTCGGGAACTCGATAAAGTTATTCTTCACGTTGTCTGCAAGAGAAAGTTCCACTTCAAAGAAGTAGTCTTCCGGAAGCAGGTAATCTGTCGGCGCATCGGTTTCGTAAATACGATACGTTGTCAGGTTCTTGCTGACAAGAGGAATATTTGCTTTATAGTTGCCGTTGCCTTCAGGATCTTCGACTACTGTCGAATTCGGTACCTTTACCCATTCATTGGCCTCATTCTTGTAACGGACTTCGAATACTGCGCCGTTAAGATGATGAAGATGATCTGCTTCATCTACCTTAGAGAAGGTTACGATACCATACAGGTAATCGTTCCTGGCGGTAATCGTAAAGCCGTTAATGGATTCGACCGGGAAGAGGTACAGTCCGCCGGCAACATCAGTTACCCTAACACCGTCCTTCAGTACTTCGTTCAGTACGAAGTTGTTCTCCGGGGTCTGGATCTCCTCTTCAAGATAGTACGTCTGTCCGAGACTGAACAGCGCGTCTGCGTTATTGTTCGGGTTCTTGAAGGTTATGCCTTCTCCCTGGTTCGTTGTGTTATTAATTGTGACAGTACCGACCTTCGTTCTCTTCGAAGAATCAGAATACAGGTTCAGAACGACTCTCCAGTTCGGATTCTCGATCAGTCCGCAGCTCACTTCCTTCAGGGCCTTCAGCTTAACCCTGGGACGGTTCGCTGCCTCCACGTTGACCTGAGTTCCATCATTACTGATCCAGCTTGTCTGCACAGACTTATCGGCAGGAAGCGCACCGGAGTAATCCTTCACTGTAACTGAAGAAGGTGTTACCGTAACGTTAACAGGAATTCCTCCCTTTACTACTGCCGTATAGATCAGCGCGTTGCCGTTCGTATCGGTCACAACGTCATAATTTGACGGCGTTGTGATTTCATAGAATGCGTAAACACCCGGATCCACATCTGTGAATGAAATCTCGCCGGCAGCATTCGTCCTGGCGTTCGAGCCGGTGGTGGAAAGTTTGCCGTCGGTGCCCACATAGCGGCGTACCCATTTGCTGTTGATATTCTTAAATGCCGTTGTAGCATTCGCCGCAGTCGTTCCCTTTGCAAGCGTCGGAAGCTGTACATTAATGTCACCGTCAAATGCTTCGAACGGTAAATAGAGAATAATGAATTCCGCATTCTGCAGCTTCGTTTCCGGATCATACTCATCAGACTTTGTCAGCTTCAGATCAGTCGTCTTCGGGTTCTTGATGTCAAGCCAGAACTCTGCAGGCGCTTTCAGAAGTGATCTGTCGGGGGTCACCTCCGAAATAACGACATCGGTTCCCTGTCTTCCATCAGATACGCCGGATGTGTAAATATAACCAAAAGCTGCGCCGATATTCTTATCGGTAAAGCCGTCCATGCAGTCACCGTAGGTGCTGTTCAGGTACTGCTGAAGGTATGCCGAAGAGTAACCCGCCATGGTTTCTTCTATCCAGTAATTGCCTGTTTCGAAAACCCCTAGCGACATTACACCGTCATTATCGGTGACACTGCCTACACCGCCTCCTTCGACCTTTCTTATCATGAACCGCACACCTGAAATCGGATTGCCATTCATGTCCGTCTTCTTAATTCTAAGCCGGAATTTAGCCGGATTGTACAGTGAAAGCTCTACTGCGGATTTTCCTACGGTAAATACACGAGGCCTGACTTTAGTATAGGTAATCTCGTAGTTGTAGTTCGGTGCGCTGTTTCCGATGCTCTTTTCCCAGATTCGGTAAGTGCCTTCCGGAAGGCCCTTTTCAAAGCGGTAGAAGCCGTTGTCCTCGGTCACAAAGGTTGCCTGGGCCTCTGTACCGTAATCACCTTCCTTACCGGCATCATAATTCCAGGGTTTCCAGCTGTTTCCGTCCTTCCTTTCGATAACCATCGTCACACCCTTAAGGGGGGTCCTGCTGATCGAGGAAGGATCGACTCCGTTCAGCTGGTCACCGGTCATGCTCAGCGTATTCACGTTCGGAGTATAACCGTACTTGAATAAGTGAACAGGAGTATTCGTCGTGGGAATGTTGACAATACGCAGCGGACTCGGATTGACAGTATCGCCGGTACCGTTGCCGTTGTTAATCTTTACAACGTGCGATGCGTTGGAAGCATTGCGAACATACCAGGCTGTATCAACCTGATCTGCAGCAAGTTTTTCCGTTGTGTCCTGACCGATTGTCGTTACAAGGTATGCATCGTTGAATACCCAGGATTCGCCCTTATGCTCCGCTGTTACGTCAACAAATACCAGATACATATTGAGGGTGCCTGTTGTCGGGCTGAAGCCGTCCGGCACTTCTGTTTCGGTAACAGTTACCGGAATACGCCAGCAGGGATATGTATGGCCGCCGGCTTCAAAGCTGCTGACCTCTACATCTATATCTTCATAAGTAATCTGGTTCTCGTAATCAACAAGGTCATAGGAAAGAACCTCACCAGTATTTTGGTCCTTATTAATTGTGAGACCGAAGGTACCGCTCTGCGCCATAGCCAGAGGAGTTACGGGTTCATCTTCTGTTCCGTGATCGGAAAGCTTGTCATCAAGACCGACCGTCAACTCTGTAATAAGAGTTCCATCCGCCAGACAGACCTGGAAAGTAGCGCCGGGCAGCGGCTGATAATCCTCATTCAGATCACCGGTTGCCAGATTAAAGCTGTCCTGGAACTTCGAAAGACGAATGCTGGCCAGAAGGTACAGCGTCGTTCCGGGACCGGTTCCGGTGTAGTTCAGAACATCTTCATGGTTTACCGTATCAATTTCATACGCCGCATTCCGCGGAGTTCCGCCCGTTACGTTTACGGTATATGTCTTACCGTACGGATAGAAGAACGTATACTTGAAATTCGGGTTTGCACTGAAACTGTTCGGACCTTCATCTACTTCTACAATCATGTAGACATAGTGGTCGTCAATGTCCTGATCTGCCGCCGTGATGAACTGGCCGATCTGCCGCTCATCATTCACATACAGCGTACCGGTCGTATATCTGCCGAGGCTTACCCACGGTGCCGGATTTGCCAAGTTGAAGTCCGCAGCGCTTGATTCTCCGTCCGGAATGATATAACGGAACACCTCAAAGATGACGTTGTCGGCTTCTGAGAAATTCTCATCAGTATTGTACGGATCGTGCGTTTTACCACGGCCGAATTCATCGGCTCCAAGGATTCTGTCCGCCACAGGATCCAGCCACTTTGTGATATGGAACTGTACCCAGTGGTTCGCATTGATCATATATGCGGTTTCTTTCGGGAACGTTTCCAATCCGTTGGCCGGATTGCCGGAAGCAACCTTCGTCGTATTTCCGTCAATCCTGATTACATTATAGTTGTTCAGCTCACTGGCCGGAATTGTAGTGGTGTCTGCGCCGCCGGCAGGAAGCTGCTTGAAAGAACCGTTCCAGGGGAACTTCTTAGGATCACCTGTCGCAAGCTCGACCATAATATAGTCTTTGCCTCTTTCAAGGCCGTTGAAGTGGACATCACCGTTTCCGTCAGAAGCCTGCGGATTGGCGGTTCCATTCATGCTTGCAGGATCCACAAGTACCCAGTTGCCGTCTTCACCCTGCTCAAACAGGCCGATTGTAGCACCTGCCAGAGGCTCCTGATACTGTGTGAAGCTGTAATTCCAAAGCTTGCGGAAGACCTTTGTTGCCTGAAGATTGATCTTCGAAGTGTTATAGACTGCGAGCGGATTTCCGCTGGTATCCTTGTCAGTCTGTTCGCCGATCGTAAGCGTAGCGGTCTGATCAGCACTCGCACGAGTATAGGTCTCCTGCTGTGTCGGGCTCATATTCTCAGACACAACATACTCAATCTTTGTCGTACCGTCCGCCTCATAAACAGGGATATTCTCAAAGATTGCCACACCGTTGACGTTATCAACAGTTTTGGTGGTTTCCTTCTTCACGGTTCCGTCCGGGTAGGTGACTGTAATCTCAAAGCCGTTTGCCAGCACGCCGTCCACATATTTGAGGACCTTCAGGCTGCCGCCGTTCGGAATATTCTTGAAGGTGAAAGTGCAGACGTTGTCCTTCGTGCCGTTCTTCGGCATATTCGTGACTTTGCCCTTCACAAAAGTAAGAACCGTCGTCGTGCCGGAAACCGTTCCCTGCACGTAATCCGAGCTCAAATTATGATACATTTCAAAATTCTCGTTCGGATCAAGATAGCCGTCCGGTACCGTCGTCTCGGCGAAGTAGTACTCAACATCCGGCTCAAGGCGGATTGTGGTGTTATTATTTACCGAGGACAGGTTTGTGTTGATTGTGACAGGAGCGCCATCCTTCATTACAGGACTGAATGTTCCGTCAGCATTCTTCGTATAAACCGTATACACCGCGCCGTTTACCGGTTTATTCGCCGTGTCAACCTTTTTGATGTCAATCAGCGGATACGGCGCGTTATAAATAGTACAGGTAGTATTCTTGTTCTTATCCCTGTTGGCATAAGTCTGAGCAACTGACGAAAGTGTAATAGTACCGTTAGCCGGATTCAGAGAATGGAACACCAGTCCAGTGTTATTTTCCGTCTCGGCAAAAGTATAAGTCTGACCGGGGGCGAGGAAAATAATAACATTATAAGTATTGGTTCCTGTCTTAACCGGTACATTTTCGATCTACTGTTCGACAGCGTCTGAACTGCAAACACGACCTGTAGCAATAGTCCCGTCAGCATTATAGACGGTTACTTTTGCTCCGTCAGTCGGGGCGTTGGTGTAGTAATTTCTCTTCCAAATCTGAACAGGATAAAGATTCTGTACATTGTACAGTCTCTTTTCCATCGGACGCTGATTGGTATCAGGCTTATTATCATCTGCAGTGCCTGCAGTGTTTACAGTGATTTCGATATAATCGACATTGTTGATCCTGACTACATTGCCTGTCTGTGTCTTGTCAAGCACATAAGTGCTTACCGGCTCTTCCTTGACAAGATAATGAACCTTTACACTTGTTCCGTCATTGCTGCCGCTCGGAACGTAAGCCGGAAGATTCAGCCAGTCAGCATAGTCGTTGTTGCTGCCACCAATAATATTATCCGGGCTTGCCGGCTTATCAGTCACTTCGTGCAGATCGCTGTAATCAGCCTTTGTGTAGGCATACAGCTTAACTGTTGTGGTTACAGTTACACCGTTTGTACTCACACGGCCGTTGGCCTGTACAGCATAGAAATTCTTGGCAACATGTCCGCGGACAAACTTCCGGTTGAACATGTCGACATTGACAGGAGATGTCATCGGGCGGGCAACTTCCTCACCGTCAACCGTCTCTGTCAGCTTCACGGCCTGGGAATAAGCCGTAGTCGTGGAGCCTGTTGCAGGATCATAATAACCTGTCGGAATCGTTTCAACAAACCGGTACCAGTAAGCCTGTCCGCTCGTGTTGAACGCTTCGGTATTCGCTACAATCCTGCCCTGTCCGTTTACGGTATTGACTTCATTGCCGTTGTTGTCGTAAATCGTCACATTCTCCCAAACAGTGGACGAACTGTTCGGATCGCCTGTCGTACGCTGAAGCACAAAAGTCGCCGGATAGTCGGCATTCGCTCTGTTCTCGATGTTCTCTTCCGCAACGCCGACAAACTTTGTCAGTGTGATTCTCGATTTTGTGATTTTATTGACAACGTCAAGTTTGTATTCCTTGTTCGCGTCGAGATGCGCGGCGTCGATTACAATCGGACCGATATCTCCCTGCTCTGCAACAACATAGCCGTCAGGAACCTTTGTCTCTCTTAAATAATATGTTCCGTAAGGAAGGTCTTCAAACTTAACAATCGCACTTACGGTCGTCTTCTCGCTGCCGATCGGTTCATGATTGCTGTCAAGAAGTGTAAAGCCTGCGGACTGCTCCGTGGCTGTCATCCTATGATGAGAATCATCCCACTTGGTGACCACAATCGTACCGAGGGTCTCCTGGTTGTTGAAGACAACATTCCATTTGTCGTCCGCTGCGGGGGTATTCGTAACCGTCAAAGTCGTGTCGGTCTGAGTCATCGCATTCCTCTGTTCAGGCGTCAGATCTTCGATTAACGTATACAGAATGCCGGGCTCGAGATAATAGTCCGTATCCCGCGCAAGTACATAAGTATTCTCGCCCTGTAAGACATCATCCTTCACATAAATCGGTGCATCAGCAGTTCCGACATTCTTATAGATGTCAAAGGTTCTGTCCGCACTGAGCTTGAAAGGAATCGGGCCGTACTTGGCTTCCCAGGTCGCATCGTACCAGGATTCTCTTCCGTTGTTGTTCTTAATTTTCTTTCTGATATTAAGGGTCGCCGGTCCCTTAAGAGGAAGCGGAACAACCTGTGTCTTATCGTCCGAGCTTTCCTGGGGCTCGTCAACCCTCGCAAGCTCAGCTACCGTATTGACCTCATTCTTTTCAATCAGCTTATTTCCTTCAAGCGTCGGAAATTCCGCGATCCAGTCCGGATTCACAGCATACTTTGCGATGACGCGGTACTTCGTATACTTAGGCGTCAGCTGCTCCGGCGCATTCGTGGAGTTTCCGTCGAGGTCGATCAGGTTCTGGGAGTGAAGCCCAAGATTCTCATTCTTGCCTTCGCCCCAAAGAACGACAGATGTTCCGTTGGAAAAAGTCTGGGCCGCTTCAAAGCTTTCAGACGTAGCGCTCTGCCTCTGGATCGTCATGGAAACCGCGTCGCCGGTAACAACGAGATCGCTGTCATCAAGCTCGCCGTCAGGAGACAGGACCGTCTTAAGAAGATCGGTCATTGTCAGCTTCTCGAGCCAGTCACGGCCGGGACGGCTGTAGTCTGCATTAATATGCTTGACCTCGCCATTCTCCATCAGGCCGACTTCCAAATCCCAGATATAGGTGACAAACTCCTTGTTGTCATCCAGGGAAGCTTCGACACCCGTTTTCTTCACACCCCATTTGTCCGGAGAAGAAGTAGTGAACGTATCTGCCTGAAGGTTGACCTCCAGCTGATATTCTCCGGCAGAAACGTACTGGTCAGGATTCTGCTTGTCCAGAATCTTGATGTCGGACGTAAAATGTACCATGTCCTCAGCAAAGTTATAGGTATTGATAGACTTATCCGTACCGTTGTTGCTGATGTACACAGTAAATGTGAAATGATTACGGAACGAGCTCTCCGAAGCGATCTTCTCCCAGAAAGGAAGCACATACGTATGAGGAATGCTCGGATCATTGTTGTCCGGGTCATTTTCATCATACTGGATAAAGTTATGCGGATCGGTCGGATCTTCCAGATTGATCATGTTTTCAAGACCGGCGCCTGTAAGAAGCAGTCCGGCAGGAAGCGTAAGAGTAACCTGGTTGTTTTCATACCAGTCGAAAATCGGCTGACGTCCGTCATAACCTTCTCCCCATGTCTCAGACGGCGGGAAGTCGAAGTAAACCGTATACGTCACATTATTGCCGGCGAGATACTCGCTGTTGGCAGGGCCTTCAAGACGCATACTGATCTTCGGGTTATTCTCATTGTATGTGCCGCCGGGACCGTACAGGCCGTTGGCGTAATCCACGATATGCTGATGAATAACCGCAGGATCTTCTTCCCTGAAGGTTTCAGGTGCATCCAGATCGCCGCTCTCCGCAGCATCATCTGCCGGAGCCGAAGCCGTCCCTGCTTCGTTCTCAGGAACGGGAACTGTTTCCGTATCCTCCGGAGTCAGATCGCCTGCCGATGCCACATTATCCGAAGGCGCAGCTTCAGCGGCTTCGTCTCCGGAGCCGTCTTCAGCCTGTTTTTCCGCATCTTCGGAAGCAATGTCACCGGGAGCTGCATCGTCCCGGACCGCTTCCTCGGTCTGCTGCACTCCGAGCCCTTCGTCTGCGGCTGCCATATAGGAGTTCAGACTGACGCTCAGAAGCATGCAGATCAGTGCGATCCAGGCCAGAAACTTTCTCGATTGTTTGAACATGTTTCCTCTCCTTGAAATAAGTTTGTAATGCCTGTACCGGAAGTACAGTGCATTTGTGTTACTTGTATATAATAAGTAGATTCTCTTTCGGAAAGCACAACATATAGGCAGACTTGCCCCAAG
>Ga0255062_10000077_pt1 | contig 14864 bp, 13 predicted proteins | sample 177RNAGHGhighgp2_FD_183092 | JGI IMG/M metagenome (GOLD analysis project Ga0255062, IMG submission 183092) | Metatranscriptome of sheep rumen microbial communities from Palmerston North, Manawatu-Wanganui, New Zealand - 1770 RNA GHGhigh gp2... | ecosystem: Host-associated > Mammals > Digestive... | reverse complement strand
ATCTCATCGATGAGATAGATTTTGCCATCACGTTTGCCAAACTCGTATTTGGTGTCGACAAGGATAAGTCCTTTTTGGGCTGCGATTTCGGTGCCGCGCTGGAAGAGCGCCAGTGCGTAGTGTTCGAGCTGCTCGTAGTCTTCTTTGGAGACGAGGCCGGAGCTGATGATTTCTTCGCGGGAGATGTTCTCGTCGTGTCCCTCGTCGGCTTTGGTGGTCGGGGTGAGGATGGGCGTGGGGAATTTTTGGTTTTCGACCATGCCTTCGGGCAGGGGGACGCCGCAGAGGGTGCGTGCGCCGGCTTTGTATTCACGCCAGGCGCTGCCAGCAAGGTAGCCACGGACAATCATCTCGACGCGGAAGCCTTCGCATTTCAGGCCGACGGTGACCATGGGGTCGGGAGTGGCAAGTTTCCAGTTGGGGACGATGTCGGCGGTGGCATCGAGGAATTTGGCTGCTATTTGGTTCAGGACTTGGCCTTTGTAAGGGATGCCTTTGGGAAGGACGACGTCGAAGGCACTGATGCGGTCGGAGACGACCATGGCCATGTATTTGTCGTCGATGTTGTATACGTCGCGGACTTTGCCTACATAGAGGCTTTTTTGTTTGGGGAAAGAGAATTGGGTTTTTACTACTGCTTTCATGATATTGTCAGTTTTTTTTCTATTGTCGGGTGGTGTGTTAATCTTGGTCGAGTTGTTGGGCGAAGAAGGTGAAGTTTACTTTGCCATAGTTACGGTGTTGCCAGAAGTGGGGATGGTCTTCGAATTGATATTCACGTGGATGCTCGAGGATGAATATGCCGTCGTCGGTCAGGACGTTGCTGCTGAAGATGATGTCGGGGAGTTGGGCGAGGTTGTCGAGGGCATAGGGGGGGTCTGCAAAGATGATGTCGAATTTTTTGTAGGCCCGTTTCATGAGGTCGAATACATCGGAGCGGACGGCATGGAGGTTGTTGACCCCGAAGTGGGCGGCCGATTGCTTGATGAAGTCGATGCACTGGTTGTTGATGTCGACGGATGTCACTTCCTTGGCACCACGGGATATGAATTCGAGCGAGACGGCACCTGTGCCAGCAAAAAGATCCATGACGGCGGACTCTTCGTAGTCGACATAGTTGTTGAGGATGTTGAAAAGGCTTTCGCGAGCCATGTCGGTGGTGGGGCGAACGGGCAGGGATGTGGGAGGATTGAGTCGACGGCCTTTGAGTGAACCAGCTATTATGCGCATGGGGGATATGTTTTAAAAGGTTTTGGTGAGGATGATCAAGAGAGGATGAGGGTGTGGAGATAGGTGTGAAGGGTTTGGAAATCGGGGTTGAGGAAGGTGAAAGGTGTCCCAGTATGGAGCAAAACGGTAGGGAAGAAATGTTGCAACTGGGTGTAGAAGTCACGGTCGACAAGTCCGCAGATGGAAAGTTCCATGTCGGGGGTTTCGAGATGGAGGTGTTTCATGACGCTGAGGGCATGGTAGAGGGCCTCGTCGTGGTTTTGGGCAGGGAAGCTGTTGGAGAGGAGCAGTCGGCCGTTGTAGAAGGCTTGGATGTCGGCGGCTTGTGGGCGGACGTGCAGCAGGATGGATGGGTGGCTGGATGTGGCGGAGTGCATCATGGTATCAACCAGGATGGAGTGTTGGCACATGACATCGATTCCGGGCATGGCTATTTTGAAGGCCAAGACGGTGCTGTTGGGAGCAGTGAAGACGAGGTGGGCGTTGAGCGAGGGCGAGAAAGTGCGGAAGATGCCTTGTTCTGGGTCGGGTTGACAAACCGTGTTGAGGTACTGGCGGTCGAGACTGGGGTCGTAGAGATGGGCGGGAATCCACACCGATTGCATGGTGGGGATAATGAGTCTCATCTGCCGGTAGTCCAACGTGTCGCCATCTATGCCTTCGGTTGCCAGCACAAGTTGGACAAGCTGGTCGGGAGGAAGCTGACTGGCGGTTTGGATGTCGCCGACAGTGAGAAGCAGACGGCCGTTGGTGAATACCGAAAAAGAAAATCCATTTGGCCGAAGACAAATGGATAATCTTTTATCGCTGTTAGCCACTGCTCTATCTGTGGTGATGATATCGGTGACTATTTGGGGCATTTTTATTCAAAGTTACCGTCGGTGATGGTCTGGGTCATGTCGCCCACTTTCCAACCGGTGAAACGCTGGTTCTGCTCCAGTTCGGCAATTTTGTTGACTACGAGCTGATGGTCCATGTCGGCCAGAAGGTCTTCCATATTGACAAGGCATTCGAAAACGGGCATCTGATAGCCGCTCTTTTCGATGAAACCAGCTTTGAGGTCGAAATCATATTTCTTATCGCGGGGATAAGGAACATAGCGCAAATTGAGTATCTCCTGGTCGGTGAGATTGAATTTACCAGATTTGCGAAGGTTATCGATGGGGTTGACGTATTCGGTCACACGGCTGACGTAACCGGCTTTAATCTGGTCGGTCTCGGTCATCTCGTTGATATCTACATCTTCGGGGATTTTGTCGTAGTTGATGTTTTTGTTGACAACACGCAAGCTGTCCTCATTCATCAGGCGGTTGAAGAGGGTGTCGAAACTGCCAGTGTAGCAGCCGTAGGTGTTCTTGTAGGCCTCTTCGAGGGTACGAATGGCTTTGAGTTTCTCGGCGCATGCATCGCGGCGTTTAGTGTACTCGTTGTCAAACTTCACGGGTTTCATGACACTTAAATAAAGTGCAATTGCCAATCCGATGATGACAACACCCAAAAGGATTTGAATCAAAGTCTTACTTTTCATGATATAGTATTGTTTTTATTTTCTATCAATTTGCAAAGATACGAAAAAAGTACGATGTAAATAAAAAAAGTGATGAGTATTTTTTCTATCATTGCTCCTTGTGGTTAATAATGACTTGACAATTAAAGTTTTCTGAAATCCATTGCGCAAGTTTCTCGGCGCAATAAACTGACCTGTGCTGGCCTCCAGTGCATCCGAAACTGACGGAAAGATTGCTAAAGTTGCGTTCCAGATATTTGCGGATGGAGGCTCCGACCAGTTGTTGTGTTGCTTTGAGGAATTGCTCGACTTCTGGTTTGTCGTTGAGGAATTCGATTACCGGTCGGTCTTTCCCAGTATAGCTTTTGTACTGGGGGTAGCGGCCGGGATTGGGCAATGCGCGGCAGTCGAATACATATCCGCCTCCATTGCCGGAGGGGTCCTGGGGTATGCCTTTTTTGTAGGAAAAGCTGTTGACAGTGACCTTCAGGCCAATGTGGCTGGGTGATGATGTGGTGGTTTGCTGCTGGATGATTGATTGAAAGACATCGTTGAGGTGTGGCAGTGGGATGGGAAGAGGGTGGTTCTCGATGACAGACCTTAGGTTGTTTACAGCAAGAGGAATGCTGGCGAGGAAGTAGTCTTTACGCTCAAAGAGTCCCCGATAACCGTAGGCTCCCATGGCTTGCATGATGCGGATGAGGACGTAGCCATAATAACGTTGGCGGAAGTCGTCAATATCGATGGGGGTTAGTGTGGAGAGTCGTTGGACATAGTGGGTGAGCAGTTCTTGTCTTATGGGTTCGGGGATGTTGCTCTTGGAACTGTAGAGCAGCGATGCCACGTCATATTGGGCAGCCCCTCTCCTACCCCCTTGGAAATCGATGTAGTAGGGTGTGCCGTCCACCATCATGATGTTGCGTGACTGGAAGTCGCGATATAGAAAGAAGCGGCAGTCGGTGTCGAGTAGATAGTTTATGATTGTCTGGAAATCATGTTCCAAAAGTTCTTCATCGAAAGGGATGTGGCTGGGTTTGAGGAAGCAGTATTTGAAATAGTTGAGGTCCCACTGGATGGATTGGGCATCGAAGTCACTGCGCGGATAAGCATGGCTGAAGTCCATGTCTCGCCCTGCAGTTTGCATCGTGGCCAAATCGGACAATACCCTTTTATAGAGATTCAGCATCTCGGTGTCAAATCCTGATCCTGCCCGTTGTTTGTCATAGAGGATGGAATAGAGAGTGGTGTCGCCAAGGTCTTGTTGCAGATAGCACTTCTGGTTGTCGCTGACGGCATATACTGCTGGCACATTGATGTCTCTTTCGGCAAGGCAGTGGCTATAGTATATAAAGGCTTCGTTTTCCCGAGTGTCTTCATTCCATGCGGCTATGCAGGTGTGTTTTGGGCCGCATACGCGCCAGTAGCGGCGTGCACTGCCGTGGGCTCCCAAGGACAATATCTCGGTGGGGAGGGAACCTGCCCAGCTGTGGAATAGTTGTTTTATCTCCTCTTCCTGGTTCATGGCTCGGAATCAATCTGACAGTTCGTCGAGCATGTGGCAAGTGCCGGTAAAATAGGCACCGGGTTCGATGGCCAGTTTGTTGGCTACGATATCGCCTTTTACTTTTGAGGTTGAGTAGAGGGTAAGGAATTCTTTTACTGACAAGTTACCGTCGATTGTTCCGATGACATTGGCATTCTGGCACACGACGTTGCCAACAATGTGTCCTTGTTCGCCGATGACCAGTTTGCCCGTGAGAGTTATGTTGCCCTCCAAAGTTCCGTCCATGCGGAAGTCGCCATTGGCCATGATGTCGCCTTTGATAGAGGTGCCTATGGTTATCGTGTTGATAAGGCCATTGATATTCTCGCTCATTGTATGTAATATTTTTCGTAGAATAATTTATAAGCGTCCACCTGTTTGCGGTTGTAGAGTGTGACGTAGTTCTGCTTGGAGATGGCAAAGACTTGGAAGTCGCTGGGGTTATATTCTGACATGGGGCCATCGGTTGACTGGATGTGTTTGGCAAAATCCACAGCCTCTACTGCATCCTTGAATGTGTTGATGGTTATCATCTGTGTGGAGTCGGTGAACATGAGGGGTGCAGCTTTGTAGCCCGAGTTGGCGTAGTAGGTCAAGATAAATGTGCCCACTTTATGTTGAAGTTGAGTGGCCCGGATTTTCTTCTCTTTTAAAAGTATGATGACGGTGTGGGGCATATTGTCCTTGTATCGGAACAGTTGGGCCTCTGGGGGCAGTTCGGTCTCGCTGGTAGTGGATCCGCTGCGCGACAGGCGTCGGGTCGGTTCACGTTGGGTCAGGGTGCTGTCAGGCATAGGGTCGTCAATTTCCTCGCTGCCGCCACTGTTGGCAATATATTTGCCGCCGTCACCCAAGAGGTAGTCCAGTTGGGCCTGGGCCAGGTCTACCAGTGTGTCGTCTTTGTTATAGTCTTTGATTATCTCCTGAAAAGTGGCTACTGCCGACGGCTTGTTGTCCATCTTGGCATAGGCCAGCCCTTCCCAGTATCTGAACTTGCCTAACATCGGCTCGCCCTCATACAGGAGTTTGGCGTTGGCCACGTTAGTCAACACTGCTTCATATCTATGTTTGCGGTAGAGACTGTAGACGTTGTCATAGTCCTCCTTGATTATCTGTCCACGGCGGATGATTTCTTTATAGTAGTCTTCGTCAAGAATAAGGTTTGAGAAGTCGCTGTCGGGGAATCCCATAAGCACCATGTCGCGGTAGTAATTGGCGCTTGGGGTGTTGCCTTGACGGTCGTATATTTTGTACAGCATGTAGAATGCCTGTACTATTTCGGCGTTTGTGGTGAACTCATTCGACATGCGGAGGTAGCACTCAAGCGCTTTGGGAAGGTTGCGTATACCGTCGTAGAAGATGTAACCGGCGTTAAGAAGACTCACCGATGTCTCATTCTTCATCGAGTCAATCTCTTCTTGGCTCTTGGGCAGGTCTTTCAGATAGTATGCTACATCGTGAGGGTCGTTCGGGTTGCCTTTGGGCTGGGTTGCTGTCGAATCTTTTGAAGCATCGTTTTCCGCTGTGGCATCCTCGTTGTTGTTATCCAGACTGTCCGCAGCATCGTTGCCGTTCATCTGTGCCAGCATGTTCATGCCCATAAGCCCTTTCGATGAGAGGAACCAATAGTCTTCCAAGTCACGCATTCCCCATCGCTGGCGAAAAGTCTCTTTGCCTTTTTGCACGGTGTTGCTGTTGTAGAAATACCAGTCACCCTGCAGGGTGTTCTGCTGCGACTTGGCATCGTTCGACAACTGCTCCAGCAGTTCCCTCTCCTTAGCCTCGGCTTCGGCTTTTTTCAACTCCTCAATCTTTTTGTTGATAAGTTCCATCAGCTTGCTTTCCGGCAGTTGGGTCAAAGCTATCAGGCTGTCGTTCCGTTCTATCACACGGGTGTTTACCACCAGCGAAGAGAGCAAGTCGTAGCGTGCTTTTATGTCGGCATAGTGGGGATAATCCGGTTTTATGATGGACATGGCAGTGTCGTAGTAGATCTGAGCCTGGTCGTAGTCCTGGAATCGGTCAAACAGGATTCCTCCCAGCCGTATAGCCGAGCGAGCTTTCTGTGCAGGGTTGCTTGTCGACACCGCACACGAGGTCTTGAACGATTCGCAAGCCTTCTTCGTTTCCTTGATGCCCATATACATCTCGCCTTTGGCATAGTGTATCTGGTCAAGGAATTCGGCGTTCTTTTTGTCTTTCAGCATCCTGTCGAGAAGCTTTTCCAGCTTGGCCCGGTCTGTGTGCTGAAGGTCGGCGCAAGAGGCAATGTTCAGCCGGGCATTGAACTCCATTTCATACGAAGAGCCGTATTGCAACACTTTCTCAAAGTACTTCGAAGCCGTGGGGCGTTTGCCTTGGTCCTGATATATCTGGCCGAGGATGTAGTATATACGGGCTTTCTGGTCTCTGGAGGGGCGTTGTTCAAGGGCCATCTTTAAAAAATTGACCCCCTTTTTGTATTTCTCCTGCGGAAGGGTACACTCCGCCATGGCCAGATACAGGTTCAGTTTTTGGCTGTTGGCAAAATTGTCTTTACCTGCGGCTACAGCCATCTCGTCCAGGGCGTTTTCTGCATCCCTGTAACGTTGGTCCATCGTTGAGCACCGAGCCTGAAGGATGGCGGCTTCGTCGGCAATGGCTGTCCCGGCATATTGCGATGCAAGCATCTGGCATGTGCTGGCCGCGGTGACAAAATCGTGCTTATAAAATGTGGCATAGGCCGTCATCATGTAGCATTTAGGGATATAAGGCACATGCTCCTGCCCGTTCACAAAGATACTGTGCTTCTTTATTCCCTTCACACTTTTTTCAATGGCACGGTCGAACTGGGGATTGAGGGATTTGCTTTCCTCCTTGGTCCCCATTTTATAGACCGGGAGCAAACGTGTAAAGTCATCCTTATACCGTGCGTCCATCATGGCAACACCTTTCTTCAGGCTCTCGTTGCCGTTCCACCAGATATTATAGTGGGTTGTGATATTGTGGTACTGGATATTGCTCCAAGTGGCTTTTTGGGTGGAGCAGGAATATAGGCCGAAACAAACGGTCGCCATCAGACACGCCATAAGTATGGCACCGCTGTGTCTCCGAAGCAAACCTTTATGTTTCGAGTCCGTCATACCCTATCCTGTGATAATGTTTCCTGCTCTTTGTCAAATTAAAAACTACACATTGAAACGGAAGTGCATTATGTCGCCATCCTGCACCACATAGTCTTTGCCTTCCACTGCTATTTTTCCAGCCTCGCGGCATTTGGCCTCGCTACCCAATGCCACATAGTCGGCATACTTTATCACTTCGGCCCGGATAAAGCCACGCTCAAAATCGCTGTGGATAATACCAGCAGTCTGAGGGGCTTTCATCCCTTTCTTAAAGGTCCATGCGCGGCACTCTTTAGGCCCTGCGGTGAGGAAGGTTTGAAGGTTCAGCAGTTTGTAGGCTGCCTTGATCAGTCGATTGACGCCCGACTCTTTCAGCCCCAAATCCTCCAGAAACATCTGTTTCTCTTCGTAGGTCTCCAGCTCGGCTATGTCGGCTTCAATGCCGGCCCCTATCACCAACACCTCAGCTCCTTCGTCTTTCACCTTCTCGCGCACGGCATCGACATATTTGTTGCCCGTCACCACCGATCCTTCATCCACATTGCAAACATACAAAATCGGCTTGGCAGTCAGGAGCATCAAGTCCTTGGCGGCCTCTTTCTGGTTTTCGTCCAGCTGAACAGTCCGCGCGCTCTTGCCGCTGAGCAGCGCCTCTCGATAAAGGTCCATCACCTCCACAAGCTTCTTGGCTTTGGCATCGCCTCCGGCCTTCGATTTCTTCACCTCCTTGTCGTAGCGGTTCTCTATGGTCTCAAGGTCCTTGAATTGCAACTCGAGGTCTATCGTGTGCTTATCCCTGATCGGGTCCACGCTGCCATCCACATGGGTCACATTGTCGTCGTCGAAGCATCGCAGCACATGGATGATGGCATCGGTTGTACGAATATCGGCCAGGAACTTATTCCCCAGCCCCTCCCCTTTCGAGGCTCCTTTCACCAATCCCGCAATATCGACAATCTCCACCGTGGCCGGCACCACCGATGCCGGATGCTCTATCTCCACCAGTTTGGCCAAACGCTCATCGGGTACAGTTATTACGCCCACATTGGGCTCTATAGTGCAAAAAGGGAAGTTTGCAGCCTGTGCCTTGGCATTGCTCAGGCAGTTGAAAAGGGTCGATTTCCCCACATTGGGCAGACCCACTATTCCGCATTGAAGACTCATTGTTCTATTACTTTTTCTATCAAATATTGGTTTCGGGTAGTTGAATTACGGCAGACCAGTTCACCGATAAAGCCGGCCAGGAACAGCATCGTACCCATCAGGATATACAACATGGACACATAAAACCAAACGCTGTTGGTGAGTGCAATCCGCCCAATGACACGCAGCACGCACACGATCACAAAGGCGATGAATCCCAACAGGAACGACACACTGCCCACCAAGCCGAAAAAGTGCATAGGCTGTTTGCCGAATTTCGACATGAACATGATGCTCATCAGGTCCAGGTAGCCGTTCACAAAACGGTTCAGACCAAACTTGGTCACACCAAACTCGCGCTTGCGGTGTTGCACCACCTTCTCTCCGATTTTCCCGAATCCTGCCCACTTGGCTATCACGGGTATATAGCGGTGCATCTCGCCATACACTTCAATACTCTTCACCACATCGTGCCTGTAAGCTTTCAGTCCGCAGTTAAAATCGTGCAACTTAATGCCACTCATCTTTCTTGTCGTCCAGTTGAAGAATTTTGAGGGGATATTCTTTGCTATCTTCGAGTCATAGCGTTTCTTTTTCCATCCGCTCACCAGGTCGTAGCCCTCTTCCTTGATCATGCGGTACAATTCGGGCACCTCGTCGGGGCTGTCTTGCAAGTCGGCATCCATGGTGATGACAACATCGCCCTGAGCCTGACCAAACCCCACGTTCAGTGCGGCCGATTTGCCATAGTTTCGGCGGAACTTCACTCCTTTATAGCGGGGATTTTTCTCATGCAGCTGCTCTATCACCTGCCACGAGTTATCTTTGCTGCCGTCATCCACCATCACCACTTCATAGTCGAAATGGTGCTCTTCCATCACCCGGTCTATCCACTCGGCCAGATGGGGCAGTGATTCATCTTCGTTAAATAACGGTACTACTATCGAGATATCCATTGCTTTTGTATTATTGTGTTATTTTGTTTCTTTCTTTTTCTCAACCACTTCGCCCTTTTCAGTGCGGAACAGCAGTGCGGCGAAAAAAGTGATGATGACGCTCATCACCGCCGACCGGAACCCCGCAATAAAGCCCCAGTCTCCTGCGGTGTAGTGCTTCACACTCTCCACGGCCATCTTGGCCTCGGCACTGGTCTCTGCCGGCTCCATCACCGCTATCCTGCTGTTGTTGTAGTAATCCACAAGTTCAGGGTTCAGGACACCGCTGTTCAGCCATGTCCACAATCCGTACACAACGGCACTCACTACCCCTATTCCCAGTCCCAACAGCATCAATTCCTTCAGCGTCACCTTTTGATCGGGCAATTGCTTGCGGTAATGATACGTAGCCCAGAAAATGCCGATTGCCAACACAATCTCGGTCACATAATTCTCCGGTGTGGCCATGGGTTTGGCGGCAAGCCAGTCGCGCACCGCTATAATGACCGACATCACAACGCCCGTAAGCACCCCGTCTATCAGATATGCCTTGCGGTAGTTGCCGTATATGGTTGATTTATATCGTCTAAAAAATCTTGCCATCTTCTTCTTGTCGAATGCAAAGATACGAAAAAACTTTCAAACTATCTTATAACGTACTCTCTTCGGCTTTTAGTATTCTTGTGTGGTAATTTTCTTTCTCGGAGCTACCAAGCACTGTCCATTCTCCGTTGCCCGGCAGGGTCAGCGTAAAGTGGAAGCTACGTGTCAGCAACGACTCCTTCCATGCAGGCACTCCAGCAGCACCCCCAGCTTATAAAAGGCGAACAACGGCATGTTCTCCCCTCTCCCGCTCAGCAATCGTTTCTCCACCGCTGGCCTCATGACCTTAAACAATCCCAGCACCATCCCATTGAGACGTGCGTGCCGTATGCGCTCATAAAACCTCAGCAGCGACACCTGCTCTACGAAAGCCATCTCCCCTTCCATCCATCGGTATATCTCAGCCAAGTTCTTCACCCCCTCTGTCGTCTTCTCCATAAACTCCTCGTTGCTCTCCACATCACCGTTCACCACCGGATTGTCCAGGTGACGTATTGGGGTTACCCGCTGTTGCAGCCTGTATCCGAACAGCGTGTCCTCATGTCCGTAGCGGCTTATCCGCTCGTCGAACGGGATAGCCTCCAGCACCTCCCGGTGCACAATAAAGTTATTCGTCATGAACGACCGATAGGGGTGCCTGCTCCGCTCCGTGGCGTTATGGCTCTCGCGCTTCACGCCGTAGATGTATCGCAGATGGTGTTCCCTGTCGTCGCTCCTGCTGTCGTACACCCTGCCCCCGCAAAACACACCCTTTATCGGCTCGTGCTGAATGGCATCGGCATATCTTGCCAAAAGCCCCTCCTCCACTATCGAGTCACAGTCCAAAAACAGCAGATAATCATACTTGGCATATTTCAGAAACAGGTTGCGGATTCTTGCTCTGCCTATATTCTCTTCCAGCACAATGTATTGTCCCCATCGCTCAATCTCCCTGTTTGTGGTTGCGAACTGCTCTTCAGAATGGTCGTCAATACATATCAGCTCACTTGGCATATTGAGACATTCCATCTCGTGCCACAGCTGCTTCGCGGTGGCTCTCATGTCGCGGTTGAATACTGGTATGCAGATTGAAATCACAACTCTCAGCTATCCATGTTCATATATCCACCTTCAGCCCGTCGTATGCCAGCCATACATTCTCAGGCAATTCCCTCGACACTTCGGCATACAGCCCCATCTCGTGGCTCAGATGGGTGAGGTAGGCCCGTCGGGGCGACACCTTCGCTATCACCTCCAAAGCTTCAGGCAAACAGAAATGTGAGAAATGTTTCTCCTTCCGCAAAGCATTTATCACCAACGTGTCAACCCCTCTTAGCTTATCCAGCTCTTTATCCTCGATATGGTTTGCGTCGGTTACATATCCCAGCTTCCCGATCCGGTAGCCCAGCACGGGCAAATCCTTGTGCATGGCCTTCACGGGCATCACCTCCACACTCCCCACTTGGAAAGCCTCATCACCGCTCAATTCGTGAATCTTAGCCTCGGGCAGTCCTGGAAACTCATGTGCCGTGAAGATATAGTGATAGTCCCGTTCTATCGCCACCTTGGCAGCGCCGTTGCAATACAAATCCATTTTGCGGTGCTGCACATAATTGAACGAGCGTATATCGTCCAGCCCTCCCACATGGTCGCGGTGGGCATGGGTAATCAGTATTCCGTCCAGATGAGTCACCCTCTCACGCAACATCTGCTCTCTGAAATCAGGGCCTATATCCACAAGAATATTTTCGTCCCTGTCTGTCACTATCAAGGCCGATGTGCGCAAACGCCTGTCATGCTGGTCTTCCGAATGGCACACCCGGCATTGACAAGCAATAACGGGTACTCCCATCGAAGTACCCGTCCCTAAAAAAACTATTTTCATCCCTCGTTCTTAACCGTAAGTCTGAATCCCACGCCGTGCACATTGACTATCTGCACATTGGGATCAACTTTCAGATATTTACGCAACTTGGTGATATACACATCCATGCTTCTGGCTGCGAAATAGCTGTCGTCCTTCCAGATCTTCTGAAGGGTACTCGTACGGTCTACCAACTGGTTGAAATTCATGGCAAACATACGCAGCAGTTCGCACTCTTTCATGGTCAGCTTCTGAACATTGTCGCCACAGGTCAGGGTCTGGTGAGCATAGTCGAACACACAACTACCGATGTGGAACAAGTTCTTGTCGGGTTTCCCGTCGTCGAACGAGCGGCGGATAGTGGCATTCAGGCGGGCCAGCAGTTCCTCCATGCTGAAAGGCTTGGTCACATAGTCGTCGGCTCCTATCTCAAAACCTTTCAACTTGTCGGCCTCCAGATTCTTTGCGGTGAGGAAAATGATAGGGATGCGTTTGTCAACCCGTCTAATCTCCTTTGCCACCGTGAAACCGTCCTTCACGGGCATCATAATGTCGAGGATGCAAGCGTCCACATCGTCGTTCTGATAAGAGTCGAGAGCCGCCTGTCCATCCACGGCCAAGAAAACCGTATACCCTTTCTGCGTAAGGTAGGCTTTCAAAATTGTTCCCAAATTGGGGTCGTCTTCTGCAACAAGCAGTTTTATTCCAATATTCATAATGTCTTTTTAAATCGTTATTATTGCTTTATGGTATTAAGCGGCAAGATCCTGCCTCTTTGCCGATTATTCGTCGACTATGGTAATGCTGTTGATCAAGTCGCCTGCGACAATCTTGTCTATCACATCCAGTCCTTCGACCACTTTCCCAAAACAGGTGTGCACTCCGTCCAGGTGTGCGGTGTTCTCGCGGTTATGGCAGATGAAAAACTGGCTTCCGCCGGTGTCTTTGCCGGCGTGTGCCATCGACAGCACCCCACGGTCGTGGTACTGCTTCTCGGCCTGGGTCTCACATTTGATGGTCCAGCCAGGTCCACCCGTACCCACACGGAAATCGCCAGGATTACGGCTGTAGGGGCAGCCGCCTTGAATCACAAAGTCTGGAATCACCCTATGAAAACGAAGACCATCATAAAAATGCGACTTGGCTAATTTCACGAAGTTTGCTACAGTGTTGGGTACTTCTTTTTCATAAAGCTCGGCTTTCATTGTACCTTTGGCGGTATCGAATATTGCGTACATTGTATATAAGTGTTTTAGTTATACGTTGTTATGTTTTGTCTGAGCGATCGGAAGATCTTATCTCTTCCCTTCTGCTTACTTATTAACTTAAAAAGATGCAAATTATTGTATGAGGTGTCACTTTTTTTAAATTATTTTTTCAGTCCATCGACCGTGCCGATTTGAAAATCCTGTCCCAACGGGGCTTTCCGTGGTCTTTGTCCCACGAGAACAGCACCATTGTGGCCTTGCCCGAAATGTGGTCTTCGGGCACAAATCCCCAATAGCGGCTGTCCACCGAGTTGTGGCGGTTGTCGCCCATCATCCAGTAGTAGTCCATCTTGCAGGTATATTCCGTTGTCTCCGTGCCGTTAATCAGTATCTTGCCGTCGCGCACCTCAAGCTGGTTGCCCTCGTAGGTCTCTATCACTCGGGTGTAGATAGGCAGGTTCTCCAGCGTCAGCTTCAGCGTCTCGCCCTTGGCGGGGATATGCACCGGCCCGAAATTGTCGGTGCTCCAGTGATACAGCGGCGAGTTGGGGAAGATGTTCAGGTTGCCCTCTTCCTCGGGTCTCACGTCGGGCTTCACCTCCACCACATCCGGACGGGTCTGTAGTTTCTTTACCTGTTCGGCCGTCAGTGGCAAGCTGTAGTGATGGCTTCCCTCGTACATCATTACCGACAAAGCATTCGAATAGTCCTCATGACTCACGCCCATATCGTCCAGTATCTTGCGGGCATTCACCCCATGCTTGAACAGCACCTTGTGCGTCTGTTGGCTGTAGGGCGGTGTAGCGATAGGCTTGCCGTTGATGTAAACAATCTGGTCTATAATCTGCAAGTCCTCGCCGGGCAGGCCGATGCAGCGCTTGATGAAGTTCTCGCGTTTGTCCACGGGCCTCACTCTTATGCGGTTTTTCACCATCTGGTTGCCCACCGGCAGCATCTTGGCGTTCTGCACCGTCTCGCGGCCCAGCTCGCGCACCAGCTGGTGGTAGCTCATATTGCTCTTCCATGCCGTACACATCGTGTCGCCGTCGGGATAGTTGAACACCACTGGGTCAAAACGCTCCACATGGCCGAACCCTTTGTAGCGGTGATACGGCAGTTTGATCCATTTCAGATACGACTCCACCTGGCCGTCGGTGAGAGGCAGCACGTTATGCACCAGCGGCACCGCCAGCGGGGTCATGGCCGACCGGGGTCCGTATGCCATCTTCGACACCACCAGGTAGTCCCCCGTCATCAACGACTTCTCCATCGAGCTGGAGGGGATGTTGTAGAACTCAAACATCATGGAGCGGATAATCATGGCGGCCACTATGGCAAAGGTGATGGCGTCTAACCAGTCACGTGCCTGGCTCACCTTGTGGGGCTCCTCCTGGTGCGGGTCGTGGTACTGATAATTGTTCAAACCCACATAAGGCAGATAAATCCAAGGGAAGATGACAGCAAACGTCTGCTCGAAATAATTGTAGCGGTGCATAGTGATGGCGGTCTCCACCACCAGCAGCAGGAACATAAAGATGTTGATGGCCGGGATGAGAAACAGAATATACCATTTCACTTTTTGCTGCTTAGTGCGGTCCTTGCCGCAAATCCTTATCCACACCATTATGTTGTAGAACGGAATCAGTGCTTTCCACGGGTTTTCGCCCACTTTCTTAAACAGCAGCCACAAACCTGCCAGGCTGCCCACAAAATAGAGTATCAACAGAATTTCGTATATCATATTATAT
>Ga0255062_10000067_pt1 | contig 15365 bp, 11 predicted proteins | sample 177RNAGHGhighgp2_FD_183092 | JGI IMG/M metagenome (GOLD analysis project Ga0255062, IMG submission 183092) | Metatranscriptome of sheep rumen microbial communities from Palmerston North, Manawatu-Wanganui, New Zealand - 1770 RNA GHGhigh gp2... | ecosystem: Host-associated > Mammals > Digestive... | reverse complement strand
CTTCTTTATCTAATTTACTAATAACTTTTACTGCTTTCGTTACAGCTACTGTATTAAATCCAAATAATAAAATGGATGCAATAATTAAAGTAACTTCTGAAACAAAATTTCAAACAGCAGCACAAGTCATAATTGTAAGTATTACTCAAACAAAAAGTAAGAAATACTCTAAAGCTTGTCTCATTCTTTTACTCATTGTTTATTAATTTGATGTTGCACTAAATGTTCCATAAATTCTTCCAATTGATGTAGAACCAACTTTAACCGTTATATCGTAATTGCCACTGGTTGTACTAGTAGGAACAATGTTAAAGCCATTACTATTTCAACTACCAATTTCTGTATTTGAAGGTTTTGATACATCATCATATGCTATATTGTTAATAGGATCCTGTCCTCCATTTACAGAACTATTATAGAATTCAAAACAAATTGGATTACCAGTAGTAGTGCTTATATTATATTCAAAATCTGTGCCATTGCCTAATGAGAAATAAGACTGATTTCCGATTGTTTCGTAGGTACTACCGGCGTCTTTAGTTATTTTTCCATATATGGTTCTATTTGAAAAACTAACGGTAACAACGACACTTCTTAATACAGTAGTTCCAACTGTAACTTCAATTGTGCTTGTTCCATCTGAAACAGGTGTTATTGTATGATTAGTATTGTTTACAGAAACCACACTGGAATCACTAGTAGTGATAGTAAATTCTCCAGAGTATGAAGATCAATCACTTTCTTGAGGATCAACAGCAGATGTTTGTTCAACAGTTACAGATTTTGTTTCTGATAATGTCATACTACTGCTATTTAAGTCGCTTCCTATAAAAGCACGATAGATCATACCCGTATACGTAAAGTATAAACTTAAAATAGTACCATTTGGAGAAGTAAACTGAATATTAACTGTATTTGGAGTAGAACTATTTGAAGTAAATGTATATGAACCATCTTGATTATTGGTAATTATACATCAATTGGTTGTATTATTAACAGTTCAATTAGTATGAGTTTCTCAATTACCTGTATATCCAGTTCCAGTTACTCTTGTTTTAGGAGTTAATGTTATAGAATCGTTTGCACCAATGCTTACACTACTTGCGCTTATTTGATTATTATTAGAATCAAATATAGCACAACTTTCAGATAACGAAATTCTTTTTAATATAATTGGAGTCACGTTTTGAAAATTATAAGAATCTCCAAACCCCAATCGAACAACTTCATCGCTTGCAGCTGGTATGTGATATCCCAATACGGATTGCATACTAAGTGCATTAGTTACAGCATCACTTGCATGATAAACACCATATGGATCAGATGTTCCTGTTATCTGATTTGTTGTATAATCAGTTTGTCCAGCAGTTCAGCATCCACTAGGAGTAGGATTCACAGTTGTAAAATGTTGAAAATAACACCCACTAACTGGAGACATTACCGTACCATCACCATATTGAATGGTTCCTGTGATTACATAATTGTGATCTGGAAGTAAACCAGGTAAAGTGTTATTTCCAACAGTATAAACAGGCTCTCCATTACTAACAGAATAATCAATGGTTCTTGTAAAGCTATTGTTACTGGTATACTCTAATATTTCAACATCAGATACTCAATACTCATTGGGTCAAACCGGAGACACTTGTCCATATATATTCTTAAAATATACATTGGTAATTGGATGAGAAGTTCCGTTTGTATCCTTGTAATACATTACGTTATTTCCAAGACTGTTTATATGGATTTTACTCATGTTTTTAATAATTAAATACTAACGAATCATTAGGAGCATCATCTGGATCCCCTATATAAATGTTTAATCCACCATTACAAGTAACCATATCTGCTAAATCACTTCAATCATCTATAGGATCATTATTTCCTAATGTAATTTGATTTAAAGTTAAGTCGCGAATATTAGCTGCTCCTACTTCAAGATTTTGTGCATAAACATTGGTTGTAGCGAGATCTGTTTCAGTAATAAACGTACTTGTTCCATTTTGAACAATTTGTTCAACTTGCTCTTGAGTTAAACCACCTCCAGAATCAATCATTCCCTGAAGATTAGAATCAAGCTCATTGTATCCAATTTTAACATCATCAGTGTCAACTTGACCTCAACTAATTGTACAATCAGAACCAAGTGTTATACCATTATTTGTAATGGATATTCCATCAGAACCGCCAATATTACCATTTCCTACACTAGAAGCTGGTATAGTAATAGATCCAGTTTGCAATTGAGTAGCTGTTACATATCCATTAAGATTAATTCTATCTGCACTAATGGTTACGTTACTGTCATCATTAATTGCATCTACAATTACACTTGCGTCAACTTCTCCATTACTTCCAACGAGAATGGATATTTTATCAGCTTGTTGTTCAATTGCAGAAAGTTTATCTGCCATAACCACAAGATCTCAACCATTATTGATCATTCTAGCATTATATTCAGCTACTGTTTCGTTCTGACCAGGAGAATATGCTTGGTATGTGTCTACATTGTTAACAACTTTGTGTCATTTCGAATTTGCAGCAGTTACAGTTTGACTAATAAGATTTGCAGTCATTCTTTGTTCTGCACTTTCAATTGCTCCATCAAGTGTCTGTTGGTCCACAGCATTGGTAATAGAACCTTCTACAGCTGATAATCTACTAGTAACACCTGTTAATTGAGTAGATGTAGCTAAACCAGCAGCAGATGCTATTTCAGCACCTTTTCCATCAACAATGATTTCAGCAAAACTCTTTTGGTTATTATCTTCATAGTCTGCTAAAATTTCAACTAGAGAATCTGCACTAGTCACATTTACATCAGCTCAACTTCCATCAATAGCGTCTATTCTATTAGTTAGAGCTGTCATTCTTTCTCCAATTCTAGCCTCTACTGCATTTTCAATTTCTGCATAATCTACATTAGCATCTACAGATACATAATTAGATCATAAAGCAGGCTCAGATCAAGAACCTCATACTTTAGCATTATTAACGATGGTTGTTTTACGTAAAGAACAGAACTCATAAGGATAAGAAGAGTTAACTCCACTCGGATCATCTGTTCAAGGTGCAACAGGGGAGTTGTAGGCTCAACTATTATTTGGACGAGAAACACTCTGCTTTAAAACAATAGAGCCATTACTTTCCTCTACGTCTCCAATAGTTGCAGTTCTAAATACATATTCAACTCCATCTCCATCTACACCATCTTCACCTCAACGAGACCATATAAATGGCATAGAATATTCACTTCATACTCCATCAACCTTTCTTCTATAAGAACATAGTTCGTATGGGTATTCTGTAGTAATTCCAACAGGACTATCAACTCATTGTCTAACAGCTAAGTTATCAGATGCTGGATAATTATCATCACGATTATCATCGATTGCCTTTACTGGTCTAACTGCAATAACCGCAGAATATTCTACAGCTGTAACAGAACGATAAATAAATTCTTTTAATTGACTATCCGAACCATCACCAAAACGACTTGTTAAACAAACTGGTTCTGATCAATTACCAACTCTGGCACCAGTATCAGATCTAAATGTAGCAGAAGTCATTCATAAACAAGCGTCGTTTGTTCCAGTAGCATTTCCAGGATGATTTGTTCAATATTGCGATGTTAAATCGAGTTCGTTAGTAGATGTATCTCATATAGCAGTAGTAATTGTATTAGTAGAAGGAGCCACAGAAGGACTATCTGTTCTTTGATACACCATAAAGGTATTATAAGTAACAACTGTTCCTCCATCTCCAGAACCACTTTCATCACCAGAAGGTGCATAAATATCAGTAGGCACACCATTAATGGTAATCGTGGCAATTTTTGTACCAGAACCTAAAATTTGCTGAATTGTAACAGAAGTACCATCACCACTAGTTGGAATAGTTACAGATTGAGTTGTTCCGTTTTGTTTAGTGAAAATTAAAGTGTTTCCATCTCTTGTAACACTAATAAATCCATTTATTGTATTTCCACCACCAGAACCACTATTAACTACACCTACATCTTGCCAAGAGCCGCCATCATAACGGATCTGCAATATATTGTTAGAGATTTGCAAATCTACGTGTTCTCCACTACCAGAAGTACCGCTAGGAAGTGAAATATTAGTTCAAGAACCTGGTACTCCATTTATAGATATTCTATATTGTAGAGTATTGCCATTTAATCTAAATTCAAGATCGTCAATTCCAACTCCATCTCCACTTCCAGATCCACCAGAAACTGTAAGATTTACATTTCCACTAGAATCTGGAGTTACTTGTGTACCACCATTTACAGAAACAGATTTAACAGTACCTACATATAAAGGAGAACTACCTATAATAGATTCGCCATTAATTGTACGTAATAAAATATCTGTTTGACCTGGAGTTTTAATTAGAGACTGTCCTCCAACAGTTTTGAGTTGACCTTCAGTTAAATAATCAGATGGTATTTCAAAGTTAGCATCTGTATTAACAATAGGACGTCCATTAATAGTTGCAAAAGGAATATTACCTTCACCTACTAAATCAATATTATCTACTTTCTTTAATTTTAATTCTCCAGATGTATTAGGAAGATGTCCATTTATAGTTTTTATGTATGGGACATCATTAATTAACTGAGATAATTTAGTAGGAATTGAAGCCTTAGTTGTTTCTAAATCATCTTGAAGATCATGAAGATAAGCATTTAATGCAGCAATATCTGCATCATAATTGGCAAAAGGAATTTCTCCTGCATCAAATAGAACATCACCTAATGTTACATCTGCAATTCTCTTATTTCCTAATTTAGATGCATCGTATGTAGCTTCAACAACTTGTCTGTGTCCAAAGTGTAATGTTTGAACAGGGTTTCCTTCGATATCAGTGGATCCGTCCTTTGCATCATCTCACCAGAAGCAAACTCCAGCAAGAGCAATGTTCATTAGTTCAGAAATAGACATTAAATTTGTTCATTCTTCTGCACCTTCACGTTTCCATTGTATATAATATCCAGGACCAGTTTTTTCAGCCTCTCTTTTGGTATTATCTGAATTTAATCTAAGTAAAATAGGACATTCTTCAATTGGACGTAATTCATCTAAATCAATGTTTTGAGGTATAGATGTATCTTCAGCACCCTTTCTTTTTCAAATTATTGTATGTCCCTGTAATTCAGGAAATCATGAAGGTCCAGTTAACTCTGGAGAAACTGCCTTGCGAACTCCATTTTGGTCAATAACAACTAACTGCTTTCCATCAAATTTTAAAGAGTATTCAGGCATTGGACCAGGAGCACCAGGAGCACCTGGAGCACCAGGACGACCATCTGCTCCTTTTTTAATTAACAAAAGAAAACCATTATCGGCAGGATTTCCAGCTTTAAAAGAAACGTTGTCTTCAACACAAACGTATAAGTTACCACCTCATGTTACAAAATCAATTTGTCTGTTATTATTATAAAATGGTGCTTGGCTACGTTCGTATGTTTTGAAACTAAATACTGGGCCTAATTTTGGATCATTTGCTGTATTAACCGAGCGTGTAATTCCCATAGTATTCAATTATTTTATTTTGTTCAGTTTTATTCATTAAATTACTATCTAAAAGTTCATAGGCATGTATCAAGTCTCAAAGTTCACACAAATCATTATCCTTGAGAACATGTCCAAGTTCTAAATCTCTAAGCTTATCCATAAAAATATCATATATTTTGTTTATAATTCTATCCATTACAACCACAATTTTTATTATAGTTTGATTTATCTTTACAGATAGAACCACAACTTTGAATATTACGATATATCATTTTAGCTTTTTCTATATCACCTAAATCTAAGAAATTTTCAATTAACCATATGGCCATAAAAAGAAAATCCCGTTGTGCTTTAATTTCAGAGTTTTTACAATTAATAGAACCACAATTTTTTAATAATTCTTTAAATATTTGTAATTCTAAATTAGCCAAACATTCTTTTAAATTTCAAATATAAACTGTTTCATCTATATCTGGGTCATTATCGCTAACTCTAACAACACCTGATTCAATTGCTTTTAATAAATCTTCTGATTTATATTCAGTAGATCCTATTTTTAATCCATGTTCAGTTAATTGAGCGGTTACGTTTTTAATAGTAACAACGTTGTATATTCCATCATCACTTAATTCAAATTCTAAACCATCTTCATATAAATAGATGTCTGAAAATTCTTCAGTTTCAGGATTAAAAATAAATATGTATATATTAGACGGATCATCTAGAATTCTAACACCTAGATTACGACCCCTTATGTATATTTCTTTCCTAAAAGTTTCCATTATACATCTCTAATTTGATTGTTGTAAGGATTTCCGTCTCACATTTGCATAATTTCAGCATCAATTTGCTTTTCTTTAACTTCAATAAGTTTGTCGTTATAATCCTTTTTGTCAATAGCTTCTTTTTCTTCAATTTCAACTCTCTTCGCATCAAGTTGAAGTTTGGCATCATTATTAGCATCAACTTGAGATTGTAGACGTTTAATTTCGTTTTGTAAATCAGATATAGTCTTCTGAGATTGTTTAGCATCAGATTCATATTGTTGAACCTGTTGTTGTAATTGTTCAAGCATGTTATTTTCAGCTTTCTTTTCACGAATAGCTTTACTCATTCTTCTTTTCATCTCAGTAAGACTTTTTGCATCTAAAATATCAAATGCCATTTCTGGATCAACAGCATTTGCTTTAATAAACTCGATATTCAATTGTTGAGCTGTCTGAAGTTTAGCATAGGCTTCGGAGCTGTCTGCAATATGAATATCGAAATCTGTCATTGTAAAGTGTTCTGGTAAAGCAGTAAAAGTCTTTATCAGTCTATCACCTAATATAATTGTTCCAGTAAGTCCGTTCTTAAATACGAATTTAGCTAAGTTTAGTAAATCATAATAAACTTCACGTTGCATTAAATCCATAGCATGGAAATACTGTTTAGTTAATAAAGTGGACTGGTGAATTCCAACTTTAACATTTGAAGCAGCTTCTCTTTCTTGTATTTGACCTAATTTTTGAGCAAATACACCAGAAATAGAAGAAGCTTGTTGTTCAATTGAATCTATGGCCATTTGAATAGCTTGAATTGCTTGGGCTTTAATTGTATCATCATACCCGTTAAATGTCGTATTGATTAATTGCGCTCCTTCTTGAGAAGAATCATATCAGGCGACTCCATTCTTTTTATAAGCAATTCATTTCTGAATTCTTTCTGGCATTTCAACTCCAAGAAATGATGGAAGACTTGCGGCATCAACTCAATCCCCTATAGTTCCTGAAGTAGCAATTAGATTGTCTCTATAATATTGTAAGAGATCGTATTTATCTTGTAATCCCATTGTGGCTTGTATTAAACTAAAAGGTTGCCCGTTTTTATCATTAAAAAACATTCCATTTATGTTCAATTTACAAGAATTTTTATCAGATTTAGATTTAATGTAATAATCAGGTTCTCCATTTGTTATGTAAACTTCATCACCTAATTTAACACCCTCGTGTAAAACAGAACGATTTTTCTTTCTATCGAATTCCAATCATTGACACTCGTAAACAGGAATTACTCTACGTCTTATAGATGTTGCCCACTCATCTGTATTATAAGGGTTTAATGGATGAACTTCTAATCCAGCTAAAATACCTGGAGTCAAATGTTCTTTACTAGTACCGTCTTCTAATAGTTCCTCCATTTTACTATTAACCACTATATAATCATTAGATTTATTTCCGTGATCAACATCTGAGAAATAATCAACAATTGTTTGAATTGCACCATCAGATAAATCGTCTCCGTATTCTTCAAGAATTTCATCCTTAGTCATTCACTTTCTAATAACTGCTCTGCGAGATTTATTTAAGAAGAATGAATTTGGATTTCTTTCTATAAAGGTATCTAATGGGTTTAGAACCTCAAATCTTAATGCGTTATGTCCAGGTTTAACTCTATAATAACAAACACCTCCGATTAAAAGATCTGTTAACATCTCTCTAAGTTTATTCTGTATATCTAACTCTCTATTATGTTTGATATATTGAATAATATTTTGAGCTGCTATTTCGTAATCTGATTCAAATGAATTTTCTATATCTGATTTGATTTTCTGAAGTTCCTTTTCTATAAATGGATCATTAACTGGCTCTTTAGAATCCATTAAAATGCCAATTAAGGCATGATTAAGATACTTTACTAAATATTTATGAACTTCTGCATCAATCTTAAGTTGTTTATCTCTTTGAATTTTAGAAACAGTGTCCTCATCTTTACATGTTACTTGCATATCTGGTTCCAATTCTAGATATTCTCCAACTAAAACATCGATATGCTTTTTCATAAGAGGTGTGAAAGAAATGCTTGTAGGTACACCTATTCCAAAATTTTCCTCTAAGTATTTAAATTGATCAGCATCTCTTTTACCATGATAGTAATTATATGCTTTTCGTAAAGCTGATTTATCGTAAACTAATTCTGATATACAGCAATTTATTTTTTTGATTTCTTTTTCTTTACTCATCGTCTTCTTCTAGAATAAGTGGTTCTCTATTAATTTTATAGAAATGTACTTTTTCGTACTTATTCTTTTTTATTTCTTTTCTAATAAAATCTTTAAATTCATCTTCAGTTCCTTCATAAGATAATATTATAGGAGTATAAAATCTATCAAGGTACAAATAAAGTTCGTATATTGTATCATTTAGTTCTTTGCAAGAAGAATCACACTTGTTAATCTCAGGATAAGTAACTAATACTTTTAACTTTCCTTTATAACAACTCTCTGTAACCTCATTAATGATTTCTAAAACCTCTTTTTCTATTTTGGTCATAATGTATTTTTATTTGGAATTACCCCGTAATGTAAATAACCGCTTGAATCTCTATATCAACCTATATCTTGTCATGTTTTTTGAGTAACTACTGGCTTTATTGGAGTTATTCCTGTAAGTGCTTCATCACCAATTTCACAACATGACATTGCTGCAATTATATCGAATTTACGTTTATTTTCATAAGTATATTTAAGAAGTTCTTCAAGCATTTGAGGATAATCAATTGAATAGTAATAATCTGCCAAAAAACCACTAATTAATTCAAGTCCGTGTTTAATTACCGATTCTGTACTTGGAACTCCAATTAAACGTTTTGTTGGTTTCTTTCTAGAACGTATCGATACTGCATATTCAGGCCTACTCATTAAAAGATTTTCTTTACCTCTTTCACGTAAGAATTGCTGAAATGTAATTTTAGTAAATTCAAGCATAGCTTGACAATTGTATCAAATTAGTAACTTAAATGCAATCATATAAGCTATACGAATATCTTTTGGTCGATCTTTATATATTGCAACATATTTAGGTTCTTGATCTCCAAATACACGTCTTTTAATTACAATACAAAAATCAGATACGTCATTATCTTCAGCAGAATTATCTGTTCCCATATCAATACTGTCTATTCCAGCTACGTATAGGTTTTTTCATACATTTCCTTCAGAATCTCTTTGAGGTGGTTCTACAACTAATAACTTTGATGATGCAGACTCAAAAGAATTTACTTTAGAGTATTTTGGAGAATTTTTATCTCATTCCAAAGCAGTTGGTGTTATTTTTTCACCAAGCCCTTGAACTTTTAACGCAGTCATTTGCTGAGAAATTAATTCCGCATCAAATACATTCGCGCCTGTTTTAGCAAGTGCCTCTTCTGGAATGAAACAATGCTCTGCACATTCATCAAGATATTTTTGTCCATTAAGACCTTTACGATAGTCTTCGTAATATTTTTTAAATTCAATATAGTTAGTAACTCCACGTGAATCAAGATAACTGGAGGTTAGTGCAAATTTATGACACGGTAGAAAAAAAGAAGTTAACTGAGGTTTTCCATCATATGTATCATAGTTTTTAAACGGAAGAACGTTATATGCACGAGGATTTTCAAATGCATCAGCAAGACCACCAAGATTCATATTATCTCCTCCTGTGCCAAGTCCAATACGCGTTCCAAAGTGTTTACCACCAAGTTCAACTAATGCATTACCTTGAATTCAAGATGTTGTAAAATAATTATTAGATCCAGCCTCTTCATAAACAAGTCTATCTGTACGATCACCACGTATTTTAGACGGTTTATCTGCAATTATAGTATGAATTTCTGACATTCATCCTAATTCAGTACCGTCTCTAGTAACTTTAGACGCTCTTTTAGTTTCATCGTTATTAATTTTTTGACGAACGTGTCTAAGACCACCACAAGTATTTGTATTGAGTCATTCTAATTGATATCAACATTTACGTTTTGTAGGAGTTAATTTAGCTTCATCAGCAGCTGTGATAACTGATCTATAGTTAGGTTTTGTGGTATATGGTCTCACCATAGTTGCTGCAGTCATCTCACTTCATCCTACACCTCTAGATTTAAGAGCTATTGCATCTTTATGAAGTCTTTCTGCCATTTCAAGATAATGGAATCATTCATATTGCTTTGAAAGAAACATTGGAAAATCGTAATTACGACCTGCACCAGCAATTGCTGTTTCATCAATAACCTCCATTCGATAGAAGTTCAAATAATAGTAATTATCTCCAGTTATACGATATTTTCCAACTTGATATCCATTATTCATTCTATCTATTTCAATATCTCAAAAATCTCGTCAAGGTTTACTAAACTCTGGGAATTTTGTATAAGATCCAGAATTCTTAAATATTGAAGCGGTTGTAGTAAAATCTTTTGGATTAAAATCCAATCCTTTATCCATAGTAATTGGACGATATCCAGTTAATTCATAAGAAAGTTCAGGATCAAAATATTTAATTTCTTCTGTAATTGGAACATCCCAATCCTCTCCAGGCCTTTCGTGATGAACAAATGGACCATCATACTCTTCTATATTACTTAATTTTTCTACAGTGTTTTCTAACTTTTTATCTTCTTCAAAAAGTTGTTTTATTAATTCTTCTTCATAAGTTCTGTCAAACTTTGGTAAAGCCTTTTCCTTCTTTTCTTTTTTAATGTCTAATTCATTCTTTACCTGTCTTTTTCTTTTGCCAGTAACTTTATCAATAGCCATATTAGTCCTATATTAATCCAGCAAGCCGAGAGGAACATCTCCTCGTACCTTTGCTGCAGCTTCCTGGTTAGTTTTATGTAATTCTTCAAGTGTTTGAAGTTCTGCCCTTATTTTACTTATAGAAGTTAAATCTCCAATCACATCCTTAGGCTTATAAATTGGTTTACCATCTGCATCAATTTCAGAAAAATCAATGCTATCAAGATGTACGCGCATTTTATATATTGTGTGATAAGCGGTTTTTATTAAAGATAGGATTGGATCAGCTTCTTGCATTTCTTGATATTTATGATAAGCTGCAATAAAATCTTCATCTTTAAGATCGTCTTCAGTTAATCCACTGTCAGCTAACGCAGCTTCATGTTTATCTCGTTCAAGATATTTAAAGTAAGGGCTTTTAAAATCAAGAACCAAATAAATGTAAGTAAATTCCTTAAAGGCGCGAATTCGCTGTTCACCTTTTTTATCCTCCTTACATTTATTTCTACTCGGTTCTCATAATTTTGCGAATTCCTTAACTAATAATATGCTATAATCGTCTATTCGAAGAGAATTTGTTGCATTATCGAATATAAAGATTTGCATAATTTATTTATTATTGTACTGTTCCTGGTCTAGGTGGACCTACAAATAAAGGACTTTGCTCGCCAACCAAGTTCCTCTGTTGACCATAGACTAATCTAGAAATAAAATTTCTTTTTGAACCATTAGGATAGTGCGAGCTTGTATATTCGTTTAAATAATCTTGCGCAGTTTTAGGTTGTCCTCCGAATCTTATAGGAAATTGAGATCTAGAAGTATCACTTAAAGACATAGGCTGTGGTTCTTGACGTCCTATACCTAATGCCTGCATTACTGCTTCTCTACTCATTCCCATTTGTTTGGCAGCAAATCCAATTTCGGTATCTGTTCATACACGTCCGTTTGCGGCTTTATATGTTCCAGAACCAACCTGCTCGTTAGATGCGTTTCCATTATAATTAGGTATTGTAACAGAAGGAACGTTTGTATTTAAATTCATTTCTACATTTGGAGCAGCACCAATGTTTACATCTGGAATATTAAAATTGGTATCAATTGAAGGTAAATTAGGAAGTTGAGAATTTGTTTCTCTTTGCCCAGTAGGTATATTTACTGGTTTAACATTAGATGCTAACTTAAACCAAGGAATTTTATTATTTCCAAGAGCAGCTTCATCAATAGAAACATCGGGAACTTCAAAATTAGTATCTATTTGAGGTAACGATGGTAGACCAAGAATGATATGTTCCGATGGAGCTATTCTACCCGCTGGAAAATTAACATACTTAAATTCGGTATCGATATTAGATGGAACTTCAGTTGACCTATTATTAGAAGTTATTGGAAGAGTTATATTTCCTAAAATAGGATTATCATTCTGTCCAGCAACTCACTGTCTTGCAGTTTGACGCATTTCTCTACCACGAACACCAGCATTTCTTAAAGTGTTCTTAGCATTCATTAAAGCAAATCTTGCTTGAGAACGGTTATAGCCTTTATTTTGCATTCCTGCATCTAAAGCTTCTCTACGTGTAAGTTCGCCACCTTCTTGTTTAGATTGTATAAAACCATTACTTGGCTTCATTCCAATTTTTTTCATTAATTCTAATGCTCGATTTGCAATAGCTGCGCTATCAGCACCATATGCAACATCTCCAAATGGACCATAAGGATCTTTGTTAATTCGCATTCTATTTCCAAAATCAACAATACTTACTTGGCCATTACCTTGATATTCACTGCCTTGCTGTTGATAATCAGAATCAGGATCTTGACGCATATTGACCGGTAAAAATCTCTTCTCTGGAGCTAAGAAATAAACAGCATTACCATCACCATCATACTCTCTTTGAATAAAATTCAATCCAAGAGCAGGATTTCCGTTTTGAGATTTAACGATGCCACCACCTTGTTTACAACCACAACCTACGTGTCCACCTTTAGTATGTTTACAAATAAAATCTTGGATTTTACCACCTAATTTATATTGAGGAAAAAATACATTAAGTATTTCAACTAAACCTTGGTTTTTATCTTGATTAAATAATTGAATTGCTTTTTCAAGTGCTGCGGTAGCATTTTTATCAGATTTAATTTCCTCATATCTAGTAGCAACAGCATCTCTCGATACACCAGACACACTAGATACTGCATCTATTAAATCATTTTCCGCTTGGGCTATAGTACCGCCTTGTTGATATTTTAAAGGATTTTTAAACATTTTTATTCTGCTTTAACTAAATCCTTAGTACTAAATACAGCTTCTTGTAAATCACCATTAGCGTTAAATCATCTGCATTTAATTCCAAGGAACATTGTTTCATATTCATTGGTATCTTTATTCTTAATATTACGTGAGACTTTCTCTGTTACAAACATGGTAGGAGTAAAGTCTATATTATGCCTGACTTTTACTAAATCACCAGGACAGAAATAACTATAAGCATTATCCATAAAGCATTATCATTTATTTTTTTACAATTCTACATATTAACAATCCTTCTCCAACAATAACATATCCCTTTTTTCTAAATGGAATTGGAGTCATAGAATATGTAGTATAAAACACATCATCTCCAACATTTACGTTTCTACAATCTGGTCCAACTGCAATCACTTTACCTGTACGGATTACCTCGTTATTTTGCTCAATTTCTCCAGTTTCATTGGATTTATGAGTATGAGAACTTTCAATACCAACAATTAAACCAGATGCAGTAGTTTCTATATATCTATAAGGATTTTGTATATAAGGTTGAATAAGCACATTATTATTAACAGGTAATACTTCAACTTCTCCACTATATACACCATCCATGTTATTTTCTACAATAGTATTAGCAGTGTTTTCTAACATCTGCGAAAATTCATTAATCACTTCCATATTATCATTTATTCATTGGACAAGATTCATCATTAACTTTAGTTTTACTTTCAAGAATACATCCGCACTCAGAACATATTGATATGCGTTTAGTTAATTGCTGTTTCTTATCACATTCATCACAAATCTTTATTCTCTTATCTGATAAACTAGTATTTTTATTAAATATTTCTGTAAGTTCCAAGAATTACATGCCAAACTCACGTAAAGAATGTTTTTATCATTTTCCAATGATACAATGTTGATTAGGTGCTTTAGTTTTTCAATTAAGATAACAATTGCAGCCTCTCTTTCATCCTGCTTTAGGAAGTCATGATGCTTCTTTACCATCTGGACTTATGTATCGATGACTATCACATCTTGGTCCAAGTGTACTCTCCTTATACAACGGACATGCTTTACAGATTTCCATTTTTTCTTCAGGCCCCATACGCGCGTGTACATTATATAATATATGCTTTATCTCTATCTAGTAACTCTTTAGTTTTCAATTGTTTAGCGTAATGTTTAATCATTCTTTCAACATCGTCCTTACGATACTCTAAATCGTATATCGTTTGTTTGCCTTCTCTATCAATATGCACAAGTTTAAGTTCCTTTATATTAAGTTCTGGATTTATTTGTTGAACCATATAAGCATAAGTACTTAGTTGAAGTACATAATGTCAGTAATTACAATCCATAATATTATTTAAAGGATACTTCATCATAACATTACGCTTCTTAGTAGCGTTAAAGAAACTTTTCTTCTTTATTTCTCGGTTTGTTTTGTAATCATATATACAAATATCGTTTCCATCACGCACTAAAAGGTCTACTTGACCACTTATCTTTAGACCATCTGGAGAAATTCAAGATACAAGATATTCTGGATAGATTCCATGTTCTATATCTAATGTATAATATCCAGGTCTACAAATATAATTACCTACAATCTGTGGAGAACCATAATTAGACAAGTCGAAATGAGTCTTATTATAGAAAGAAGTCTCCATTAGGGAGTGAACGTAGGATCCGTGGTCACAAGCCTCATCTCTTGTATTATGTCAAGAGTCTAATATCTCGTTTACTTTATTGTCAAACTCTGTTTCATCTATATTTAATTTAGATAAAAGTTCTGGTTTTCATATTTGAGTGTTAAGCAAACCTTGCTTAACTAGACTAAAATGATCTGGATCAGCTAAAGCCTCTAATGCTTTATATTTACTAAAAAAGGATTCGTTAAATTTATTTTCATATTCCCCAATTAAGGTAGTAACTGATATATAACGAGATCCGTCTTTCTTACTTAAATAAATATGTGGACCATCAGAATAGATTACATCATCGTTTTCTTTATCTACTTGATATCCGAACATTTCTTTTTGCTTAATTCCCTTTAACGCTG
>Ga0255062_10000066_pt1 | contig 15380 bp, 1 predicted proteins | sample 177RNAGHGhighgp2_FD_183092 | JGI IMG/M metagenome (GOLD analysis project Ga0255062, IMG submission 183092) | Metatranscriptome of sheep rumen microbial communities from Palmerston North, Manawatu-Wanganui, New Zealand - 1770 RNA GHGhigh gp2... | ecosystem: Host-associated > Mammals > Digestive... | reverse complement strand
CAAGTTTATTTGTTCTGTTTGTCGTCTTTGCCATAGGTGAGCAAGGTATTTTGATTGAGATCATTGAGATCTTGCGTCGGATTCAAGCCGTTAATTGAATGCGTATCAACGGAATGATTGACGAGGTCGGTAAGATCGTTCGTCGTGAAGTTCGCGTCGTCGTAGATGAGGTCCGCAGACGAGGCAAGGTCGGAAGAACTTCCGGTAGCCGCCGATACCGAGATTTCGGATTGAACTGCACCCGCATAGTAGCTGAATTTGGCGCCGTCAGCAGTATAGCTTGAGCCTGCACCTTTCAACAGAACTCTGCCGCTGCCGATTGTAAGAACAAGGTCGTTGTTGCTGTTGGAAAGTTGCGCCTTGCCGAGAGTTCCGGATGTAAGGTGGAACTTGTCCGTACCTTCCGTGTAAGCCGTGACGGCATCGTTGCCGTCGCCGTTTGCATAGTAGAAGTGAGCAGTTACTGCGCCGAGATCAATATCATCATTGCCCTTGCCGCCGTTGACTGTAATTGTTCCGGTTGAAGCGGTAACGTTGATGGTGTCGTTGCCGTCGCCGCCGTAAATTTCACCTACAGCAGTTGCAACGTTGATAATGTCATTGCCTGCACCGCCGCTGATTGTGGTAAATTTGCCGCCGGCAGCCACTTCAATGGTATCGTTACCCGCGTCGCCGAAGATCTGGTTATTACCTGTTGCCGCTGCCGCAATGCTGATTGAGTCATTGTCCGCGCCGCCGTAGACAATGTTTGCGCCCGTGCCGCTGATAAGAATTGTGTCAGTGCCCGCGTCACCGTTGATTTTGTTTGCGCCGTTGCCGCTGACGTTAAGGGAGTCATTACCCGCGCCGCCGTAGACAATGTTTGCGCCGTTGCCGCTGATTGTGATGAAGTCAATGTCTGCGCCACCGTTGACGGTGTTTACACCGCCGCCGCTGATAACGATTGTATCGGTGCCGGCGTCGCCGTTGATTAAGTTGGAGCCGTTGCCGGTCATATTGATTTCGTCATTACCCGCGCCGCCGTAAATGTAGTTTGTGCCTGAAGCATTGCCTGCCGTGAGACTGTCATCGGCATTGCCGCCGCTGATTGTCAAGCCCGTGCCTGCCGCAGTGATTGTGTCTGCCGCCGCACTGCCCGTGATTGCCGCGTCGCCGAAAGTATCATTTATGTTGAATGCGTATTCGCCCGTGACTGCAACAGATTTGTTTGTGCCAAGTTGCGTCTTTGATAAATTAAATGTGTTGGTAGACAAATCCGGCATACTTGTAAGGTTGTCACGATCGACTTTGATTGTTGCCGCAACTTTTGCGTCTGACTTGTAGTAAGTAGCTTTCAAGCCTTCGACCACGAAACCTTCAGCATGTGCCGCATAAGCAACATTCTTGGAAGAAGCGCCCCATTTATAGGTTCCGGGTGCAGACAAGCCTGCAAGCGTGTATTTGTCAAACTGATAGGCGTCCGCTTTACCTGCCGCCGTGACGCTGACGGTAATATTGGTATTTCCGACTGCTTGACTCGGAATGGTAATCTTTCTCTTTTCGTCTTCGTTGGCAAAAGTAGTGGCAGTGTTAGCCGTCGCGAATTGTGCCGCCGTTGCGCCGTCTTTTGCAAGACCGTTGATTGTGAACAAGTTGACGGGATTTTGAGGAGCAACGTAAGTGACGGTGGTGCCGTTTGTTTCTGTACGGTAGTAAAGCGGTTTTGCAGTACGATAAGTTGCAGTCGTGCCGCTTACTACCCATTCGGGTGAAGCTTCAGCCGCCGCTTCAGTCGCTACGCCGCTTGTTGCCAATAAGTACTTGGCAACATTGCCTGCGGGATCTTTGCCGTTTGTAAGTTTGACGGTGCTTGTGGTAAGTGCGTCTGCCGCCAAAGTAATGGTTGTGTTGCCTGTTGAAGCATCTGCCGTGCCGACCGTTATGCCGGTAACAGCCGTAATCTTGCCGCCGGATTCGGTAGTTGTGAGACCGCTCTTAACGCCCGAAATTGTTGCAACATTTGTGGTTCCTGCCGCCTTGTAGGTTATTGTGGTGGCATTGGTGACAGTATGGTAAGCGGTATCGCTTTGCTTGTAAGTGGCAGTCGTGCCGCTGTAAGCCCATTCATAAGTTGAAGTTGTGGTTTGAATGACGCCGTTGGTTTCGTTTGCCGCTTTAAGACCGAGTGCATAAGTTGTAGCCGCACCTGCCGCAGTCTTGCCTTGCGTCAAGGTAACGTTTGTTGTGCCGAGTACCGTTTTATCCAACGTGACGGTGTTGCCGCTTACGTCAATACCGGCGGTAACCTGCGCGGCAGTAAGACCGCTCTTGAGACCTTTGATTGTCATCATGGTAACGGGCGTCGTGTCTTTCGTGTAGATAATGTTGCCGTTTGATTCGGTGTAGAAGCCCTTGTCGTAAGTTACGTAGGTGGCAGTAGTTCCGCTGATTCTCCATTCGCCCGGAACGTTTTCTTTTGCCTTCGGAATAGCGTCCGTACCCGTAGCGGTGCTGAGTTTGAGCTCATATGCTGTAACTTTGCCGTCGGCGTCTTTGCCCTGTTTTACGGTGACACCCGAAGTTGTGAGCATGTCTTTGGTAAGAGTAATTGTGTTGCTGGAAGTAGCCGCGTCCATATCTGCCGACGTGACATCTTTTGCCAAGCCGCTGACTGTGACGTAAGTAATCGAAGCCGCGCCGGGTTTGCCGTAGGTTACGCCCAACTTGTTATCGTTAAGTTTATAGTAGTCTTTGTTGTAATTCTTGTAAACAGCCGTGCCATTGCTGACAGTCCATTCGGTAGTTTCAACCGGAGATTCATCAACGCCGCTGATTGCGAGTTCGTATTTTTGCCCCGAGCCGTTCTTCAAAGCAACGTTGGCGGTTCCGAGCGCCTCTTCGGACAAGGTGACGGTGCTGCCGTCAACGTTGATACCGTTAATTACGCCGTCTTCGACTTTGAGACCGCTCTTGAGACCGGAGATTGTCATCAAGGTTTCTACGTTGGAAGGTGCATAATACTTGACGCTTGTGCCTGCCGTATTAAGTTCATAGTAAGCGTCATGCGATCTCTTAAGCGTTGCGGTAGTGCCGCTGACTGTCCAAGTTTCTGTCCAATCGGCGGGTTTCGAGGTAAGTACACCGGAGTCAAGGACGAGTTTGTAAGTTGTTGCCTGACCGTTGGGTTCCTTGCCTTGCGTTAAGGTAATACCGGAAGTTCCGAGTATGCCCGCGCTCAAGGTGATTTCTTTGTCTGCAATACTGACGTTGTTTAAAATGGCTTGCTCTTGCAAAACTTTGACAGCCGCAGCTTTTGCTTGCGCATCCGTGTAATCTGGATGAGCATCCTTTTGAGTGTCGATTTCATCTTGTGTCGGCGTTAAGTTGAGGTTAAGACCGGTAATGGTTACGACAGTTTGATCTTCTTTGCCGGTGGTGTAAGTCAAAGATTTGCCGTCCGCCGCGACAATGTAACCTGTACGAAGATCTCTGGTATAAGTGGCTTTATTTGTCGCGGGCGTAGCCGTGAAGGTATCGCCGTAAACTGCTTCATCGCCTTCATCGGCAAGCGCGATTTTGTAAGTTGAGTAAGTGATATTTTCGTCTGCAAAAATCTTTCTGGTGTCGTTGGTGCCTTTGAGAGTTACTTTGGCATTGTTGGCAGGCGCGGTGTAAGTCGTACTACCTCCGCTTGTCGTCGAAGTCTGCAACGCGTCTTTAGAGAGGACAACCGTTCCGTCACTTGTATTGACTTCAACGCCGTCAATCGTGCCGTATTCTGATGTAGTGGCGCCCAAGCCGTTGGTAACCGCAAAGTCACTCTTAAGACCGGTAAGAGTCAACCAAGTCATCGCTGCAGCAGCTTTAGTGTAACCAATCGACGAAGTTTTATTTGTGTAATAACCCGTCTTGTAGGACTGATAGAGAGCATTTGCGCCGACTTTGTTCCAGCCGATAATGTCAGTTGCTTTGTCTGCAACGTCGGTGCCCAATTCGAGTGTGAATTTTTGACCAGTGCCGTTCTTCAAGGCAAGGTTTGCAGTGCCGAGTACCTTATCGGGAATCGTGATCTTATTTCCGTCAAAGTCTGTGTTGACATTCAAGAGATCTTCAATTTCTTTCGCGTTGACTGAAGAGTCAATGCCCGTGAGCGTTGCAAGTACAATGGCAGTCTTGCCCGTCTTTTCAACCGAGTAGGTAAGAGTCTTGTCGTTGTTAGAAAAGGTGTAGCCTGCGGGGACGTGACCCGTCAAAGTCGCCGTTGTGCCGTTGACAGTCCAACTTGTGCTGTCTTGTTCGGCAAGAGTTACGTCTGTGTCAAGCGCAAGTTTATATTTGTCTGATGATGACGTGATTGTAATTTTGGCGCCGTTCTTCGGATTTTCGGGCAATGCGGCGTTCTTCAAGGTGACGTAAGTTGCTCCGTCTGAGCCGTCAACCAAAGTTACGAGCGAAGTCTTGTTGCCGTTTTCGTCTATCGTGCCGAAAGTGGATTCACCGCTGTACTCGTCTTCAAAGACCTTGAGCCCGCTTGCAAGACCCGAAATCACAAATTGCGGTTTTTCTTCTTTAGGTGGGTGGTAGGTAACGACATTCTTGTCTTCGTCGTAAGTGTAGTACTTGGCTTTACCGCTCTTGAAGGTAAGCGTGGAAGTTGAAGTGTTGCTGCTGATGTCCCAATAAGTTGATTCTTTGACTTCGGTTGCAACTTCGTCGTCAAGTACAAGCTTGTAGGATTTGTTGTTGACGGTTACGTTGGAAGCGCCGAGCATATCCTTCGTCAACGTGATGGTGGTATCACTTGAAGCAGTGCCGATACCTGCAAAAACGGTTGTGTTGGTGGTGCAATCTTTGTTGAGACCGCTGACAGTCACTACAGCCGAGTTGGTGTTTCCGCTTGATGTTGCGGTGGTAATTGTCTTTGCGTCATCGGAAAGTACATAACCCGCCCCGTTGCTTGCGTTAAGCGTGGCGCTGATTGAGTTGCTGTTTGTCTTGAAGGTCCAGCCGGATGCGGTAATCGTGGGTGCCGACAAATTTTGATCGAGTTCGAGGATATAGCCCGTGCCGTTGAGTTTAACTTGTTTACCGTTATTTCCGGCAGTGCCGCTTGAAGGAAGTACGGTTTCGTTCAAGACAATTACGGTGACTGTTTCTTGTTTATCGCCTTCACCGATAACTTTTTCGTAAGTTGTAATGCCGTTAATCGTGCCGTTTGTTGCCGTAACAGAATTGAGACCCGTGAGTGTCGCCAAAGTCTTATGCTCTTTTTGCGCATAGTGCGTAAGGGTATTATCGTTGCTTACGGCGTAGTATTCGGGCGTGATTGTCTTCAAGTAAGCTGTTGTGCTGTTGTTTGCAATCCAAGCATTGACGGTTGTCGTGTCGGTCGGAATGGCGGCGTCTTCGTCGTTAAGCTTGAGCTTGTAACTTTCGCCGTTGGCGTTTTTGAGAGTAACCTTATTTGAAGCGGAATTGGTAAGGAAGGTACTGCCGATTACGATTTCGTCGGCTTCGTTGACGGCAATACCTTGAGAGGTGCCGAGAGTCTTGTACGTCTTGCCCTGATCAACTGCGTTTGACGCCTTGAGACCGTTAAGCGTTGCGTAAGTCGTGGTATTGCCGCCCACCGCGTAGTTAATGGTTTTGCCGTTGCTTGAAAGCTTGTAGCCTGCGTTGTATTCTTCGACATAATTTGCCGAAGTTGAATTTGCGGCTTGACGCCATTGTTTTGTGCCGCTCAATACGGACTGGGTAACGTCTATATCAAAGTCGAGCGTGTAAGAAGAGTAAGTGTCGTTTCCGACATCGTTTTTGGTGGAAGTGCCCGAGAGAGTGACTTTGTTGCCCGATTCAACCGCGCCCTCGCCGGAAGTAGGTTTAAGGACGCTTTTACTCAAGACAACTTTGTTGTTCGTGGTGTCAATCATGACGCCGGGAAGGTCGCTTACGATATTTTCGGTTGCACCCCAACCAACGAGCGCATTGCCGCTGAGCGTCAACATTGTGGCGTCGTTTGATGCTCTGTGGAATTGGACGATATTCTTTGCCTTATCGTAACTATACCAAGCAGGCGTGGTGACTTTGTAAGTTGCAGTTGTGCCTTTGGTAACCCAAACATTCTGCGCAGACGGTTCTTTTTGAACAACATCGTCATCAAGTGAAAGCGAATAGGCTTTGTTGTCGATGGTGACGTTGGTATTGGAAAGCGCGCCTGCTTTGAGTTTAACGGTAGTGCCGTCAACAGTGACAACTGCAGTATCGCCTGTCGACGTTTTAATCGCGTTGCTGTTAACAACAAGACCATTCTTGAGACCTCTGATACTGAACAAGTTTTTGGTGCCGGTTGAAGTGTAAACAACGGACTTTGCGTCGGAAGCCAACGTGTAACCTGCTCTGGTGACATTCGCCGTGCGCGTTGCAGTCGTGCCGTTGATTGACCAAGTATTATTTGCAACCAATCCTTGTACTTTAAGGTCGTCGCCGCCGTCCGTTTTAAGTGCAAGCGTGTAAGTGCCGCCTTTGCCGTTCGTCAAGGTAATGTCTTTGCCGATAACGGCTTGTTTTGTCAAAACAATTTCGCCGAGATCATTTATGCTGATTGCATCAGTACCTTCCGCAACTCCATCTACAGCTGTCTTTGTGACAAGTTTGCTGTTGCCGGCGGCGTCTGTTTTTTCCACGAGATTTGCACTGATACCCTTGACTGTTGCCATAACGTCGAGGAGTTTTTCGCCGTGATACTTAACGCTGTTGCCTTCAAGCGTGTAGTAAGCGCGTTCAATTTTTCTGTAAGTTGCGGTGTTGCCGCTGACAAACCACTTGTACGCTTCCTTGCCTGTGTTTGTGTTGACTGCTTCGGTGAGTGCAAGTGCGTAGTTTTGACCGGTTGCGTTCTTGAGCGTGACCGTTGAATTGGAAAGGTAGTCGGGCTTCAGATAAATTTTGCCGTCGGAAATAGCGGAATCGTCGATACTTGCGCCGCTCTTGAGACCGGTAATCGTGGCAAGAACTTCACCTGTTTCTGCCTTGCGATAGACAAAGCTCTTGTCGTTCGTGCGTTCGTAACCAGCCGTAAAGTTCGCAGTTAATTTGGCGGTAGTGCCGGTTAAAGTCAACGCGAGGTTGCTTTGGGTCGGCGTGTTGCCTTCAGCCAAATCAAGTACATATGTGCCGCCGCCGTTCGCGTCCGTAAGCTTAACCGCCGCGCCGTTCTTGCGATCGGCATTAGCAGGCAGGACATTGTTTGACAAGACAACATGGTAAACGTTATTGATCAGCTTAATTTCAACGCCTTTGGCGTTCGGTGAACCTGCGATGCCGAAGACTTCAAGACCGCCGTCTTTGAATTGCGTAATGCCGCTATTGAGACCGGTAATCGTAACTTGCGTTATGCCGAATTTGGGTGGGTAGTAACCGAGGTTGCCTTTGGCGTCTTGCTTGTAGTAATCGTATTGGTTGCCTGTTCTGTAGTAAGCGGTTGTGCCCGAGACATTCCAGCCGTCGTAAGTTACGGCAGTATTGGCAACGTCATTTGCGGTAATCAACTTGATACCGTTATTGCCGGTGATTGTGACGGTCTTCTTGTCAAGTGCGTCGGCTGCAACGGTAACCGTGTTGTCAATCGCGTTGTAAGTAAGTTCTTTGTTATCGTTCGTAGCAGTTGATTTGAGACCTTTAATCGTGGCGAGGAGGTCTCTGTTATCGTTACTGGCATCGGTATATTTCTTTTCTGCCTGACGAGTTACGGTCTTGCCGTCTTTTGAAAGGACATAACCTGCAGTGTACGCCGCTTTAACCGTTGCGGACGTCGAGCCGCTTTCTTTGATAACTGAGGTTACGTGGCTTCCGTCTTGCTTGGGAACCTCGACGCCTTCGGCAAGTTGCAGTTTGTAAGCCGTGCTGCTCAACTTGACTGTATTGCCTTCAGCCAATGCCGCCGCGCCCAAAACAATCTTGTTGTTGACGGTATCGACAGTAACTGCATCTTCAATCTCCTTTTGTGCCGCAGCTTTAGCCGCATCGTCAGCGCCCGTGCCTTTCTTGAGACCCGTGACAGTAGCAAGAGTTGATTTGGTTGCTTCGGCGGTGTATTTGATTGAAAGTTCGTCTGACGCGTTGACTGTGTAGTGAGCGGGTTTGTAAGTCTTGTAAGTAGCCGTTGTTGAGGCGCCCGTTGAGTCAAAGCGCAAATAATTTTTAGTTGCAACGTCCGAATCAGGTACGCCGTCTGCAAGTTTAAGTTTGTAACCGTATGACTTAGCAATTGCGACGGTAGTTTCGCCGAGTGCGTCTTTGTCCACCGTGATGTATTTGACGCCGTTTACCGTGCTTACCGTAAGATGTGCATTGGCGTCGGCGGCAGTCAAGCCCGATTGAAGACCCGTGACCTCCGCCAAAGTCTTATAGGTTGTACCAGATTTGCTGATGGACTTGCCGTCATCTGAGAGCGCATAACCTGCACTAATTTCCGCTTTGTAAGTCGCCTTTGTGACGTCGACTGTCCAAGTGGTTGCGTCAACTTTTGAAATGTCGCTTGCTTCAAATCCGCCGTCGGTTTCGTTGAATGCCAACGTGTAGCCCGCGTAATCGCCCGTAGCCTTTGTAATTTTAACTTCGCCGCTGTCGGGAAGTATATTCTTCGACAAGAGAATTTTGCTGTTGGCTTTGTCGAAGGTAACGAGAACTTTGCCGTTGCTGTCAAGCAGTTTATTATCTTCAGCCTTAGTACCCGAAAGATCGGCGTTAAGACCGGTAATCGTGATGAAAGTGCCGTTCTCGACCAGACCTACATATTTGAGCGTGTAGTCGCCGGCGTTTTCAAAGTGAGCGCCAATAGTAGCCTTGAAATTAACTTCGCCTTCGCTATAATACCACATGGAACCGTTGGTGTAGGTGTCCTTGTAAGTGTCTTCAAGTTTGAGCGTGTAGCCCGAATTGCTGTCAACAGTAACACTGGTTTTGTTTGTGGTGTCGAGAGCCGCCGCCTTGACGGTGATGACAGTGCCTTCGTTGGTGATGTTTTCTGTGTCGAAGTTTTCTTTAAGACCGTTGACAACAACAAGATCTTTTTTGCCGTTGTTTGCGTAATATTTAATGCCGTTGTCGGAAGTGAGCTCGTAGCCGCCGATCGAATAAGTGGTAACCAATTTGGCTACGGTTTTCTTATCCTTAGTATCATTAGCAGCCGCCCATGCCGTAGTTCCGCCGGAAGGTCCGGTTACGTCGTCGCCGAGTTCAAGTGCAAAGTTGTAGGTATTGCCGGTAATTGTAACGTCATTGCCGGCAACAAGTGCGCCTGCGTAAACGATAACTTTGCCGTTTGCCATATTGGCGCCATACGTGGCTTTGACAACAATTTTACCGGTTGAATCATCAATAACGGTGCTTACGCCCGACGCGTCCGTTGAGACAGAAAGTCCGCTTGTCTTAAGTCCGCTTATCGTGAAGTAAACTTCTTTAGTTTCGGGTCTGTTGTAAGTAATGCTCGTGCCTTCGGTGTTGGAGACGTAGTAAGCGGCATTCATCTTGTTGAAGGTGATGACGTTATTGGTTTTGTCAATGTTCCAATCGTTACGAGTCTCCTCTTCCGTTGTCACGTCGCTTGCCAAAGTCATTACGTAGCCGTCGTCGCCGCCCTTAGTAAGGTGAATGTTGGTCGTGCCGAGTACTTCTTTCGGAAGAACGATTTTCTTGCCCGTGATAACGCCGCCGACAACAATGTTGGTGGTGGAAATCTTTGCGGCGGTTTGGTCAGAAATGCCTGTCGTTTTGAGACCGGTAATTTTAGCCAAAATGGCTTCGCCGTCGGTGCGTACAACTGCGGCTTTTTTGGTAATGGTCTGCCCGTCTACCGAAACTTCGTAGCCTTCGGGTTTCGTGCGTGAATAATTCAATGTTCCGCTGTTGGCTATGTCTTCTTTCCAGACGGGAGTCTCCCACGCCGCAACGGTTACTGTTTTAGCTGTTATTTCACTATCGTCAAGCTTCAACGTGTAGCCCGTGCCTGCAGTGATTTTAACTTGAGCATCGGTAGCTTCGGGAAGTGCGTCAGATTTAACGGTAAGTACTTTTTCGCTGAGAGTTGCAACAACATCACTTGATTTAAGTGTAGCTCCATCTGCAGTGAGACTTGCTTTGAGTCCCTTGACAGTCAACAAAGCCGTGTCTTTTGATGCGGTATAAGTAACCGGGATAACGCCGTCTTTCTTTTCTCCAACCGTGTAGTAAGCGCCGACAGTCGAGACGTAGGAGTAAGTTTTGTTCTCTAAATCGTAAGTTCCCCAAGCTTGCGTTGCGGCGGGTGCGCCCTCCTGAACTTTTTTACCTGTGGTTTCAAGCGTGACCGTAAATTGATACGCGGCTTTGTCGCTTTCAAGCTTTAACGACATTGGGTTGCCGTCGGCAGTAAGTATGTCGGAATCAAGTTTAATAGTTTTTGCTGCGAAGTCAACGGTAACGCCATTGATAGATTTGTCACTTACAGTAATATTCGTAGTACCGGTGAGTGTCGCAAGTTTTCTGGTGGTTGGCTCCGAATAAGTCAACGTGTCGCGGTCTTCGTTGAGCGTGTAACCCGCGCCAACGGCAACCTTAAGTTCAGCAGATTTATTGCCACTGTCTGCAACCATAGCCCATTCTTTGGTTGCAGTATCATCTGCAGGCGCTGTGATGTTGGTGCTGTCGTCATTGACAAGTTTGAAAGTTTGAGCCGCGCCTGCAGCGTTTTTGCCGTTCGTCAACGTAACAGTCTCGTCGTCAAGCGCGCCCACTTTCAATTTAATGTAGTTGCCGTCGACAGTGACAACATCTGTCTTGCTGTCGTCTTCGCCAGTCTTTTGCAGTTTGCCGCTTGCGTCTGTGAGACCTGTTGCAAGACCGGTTACTGTCGCCAACGTCGTGGGAACTTCGGCGTGGTAAGTAAGTTTTCCGTTGGCATAGGAATAGTAAGCGCCGATAACCGATTGATAGTAATATGTACCGTGGTTGTTGGAATCTTCAAGCCACCTGTTGGCTGCCTCCGGTGCATTGGCTTGAATTAAAGTGGATGCGCCGTTTGCTTTGTCAAGTTCATAAGTGTTGCCGTCGGTTGCCGTCAAGACAATGTCTTTGCCGTCGAAGGCGTCGTCTGCCAGCTTGAAGGTTTGAGTGCCTGCATCATAAGTAACCTTATCGTTAGTGCCGGTTACCGAGCCTGCTTTAATGCCCGTAATGGTAACGACAGTTTTCAATCCTGCGTCGTAGTACTTCAAGGTGGAGGTATCGTCGGCTGTAATTCCGGCAAAACCTGCAGTGTACTTAACTTTGTAGGTGACTGTTGTGTCTGCTTGCGACAATTCGGTAGCGGGAGAATCATTGTCTACATCGTGTTTGAGTGCATCGTCTGCAACTAACTTGTAAGAGTCGGAGCCTGACTCAATTCTGGCAACGCTGCCTTGATCAAGTACGCTTGTAGTTGTCTCGTTGTGTTCGTTACCGGTGTAAGTCGTAAACTGATTGAAAGTAATCGTGCCTTTGTTTCCGCCTGCAGGATCATCGACCGTAACAGCTTCCGCAAAAGTCGGGTCTGAATAAACGGGGGCTTGTTCAGTGCCCGTTTTGGTAACTTTAAGTACACCGAGTTTGCCGTTTTGAACAGTAGCCTCCGAAGAAAGACCGCTGACAGTCACCAACGTGTCTTTGACAGAGCCTGCGGTATATTCGACAGACAATTTGTCCTCGCTCAACGTCCACGCATCCGCAATCACGGACTGATAGCTTGCAGTTTTGGAATCCGAGCCGCTGATAACCCATTTGTTTTCAGTGACGGCGGTGTTCGAATTTACGCCGACAAGTGCGAGTTTGTAAGCTTTAACTTTGGCGTTGTCCGCATAATCGCCGACCGTCTCAAAAGTAACGGTATCCGCGCCGAGTGAGCCGGTTTTAAGTTGAACAGCTTCACTGCCGGTGGTGGTGACAATGCCAACCTGCGTGGGGCCAAGATCGTCAGTGCCTTGCTTAAGACCGCTGATTTGAGCAACAGTAACATCTTCTACGCCTTTGTAAGTGACGGTGGTTGCGTCGTCGTTCAAGACGTAACCTGCAGTTGTCTTGCCGGTTACGTAAATGATACCGGTACTTGCACTGCCCTTGCATTCCAACGTGAAAGCGGTGGCAGTATCCAAACCGACGGTGGAAACTTTCTTGCCGTCAGTCGTGGTATCAAGTGCCAGTTTGAAACTTTGACCGTCGCCGTTCGTCAACGTAACAGTCTTGCTCTGGTCAAGGACGGTATTTTTGAGAGTGATAAAGCCGCTGTTGAGTGTAATACCTGCTTGGTAGACTGCTTTTTTCGCTGCTTCATTATCACCTTCAGGCAACTTGAGACCGCTGATTGTGAAAATGTCGTCTTTCTTTTCGGCGACGTAAGTGTAAGAGCCCGTTGATTCGTCGTATTCATAATAATCGGAAGTAACATTCTGATACTTGGCAATGCCTTTTGTTACGTCGTAAGTCCAAGCCTGCGTTACGGTTCCCAAAGTTTTAACGCCGGTAAGGGAAATTTTGTTTGTAAGCGTTCCGTCATCTCTGTCGGTGCCTCTTTCAACCGCAATTACGGCGCCTTCAGTGGGAGAAGTAGCCAATTCGCTTTCAGGAACAGTCACTTTGTAGCCCGTGACTTTACCTTCATTGTCCGTAATTTTTTCAACTTCGAGATTACCCGTTGTGGCGCTTGCTTTAAGTCCCGTGACGGTTATCAAGTCGACAACTTGCTGAGGCTTATAAGTGAAGGTTACCGAATCGGTAGCGGTTTCTTTTTCGTAGTAAGCGGCGGTTGTGCCTTTATAATAATACGTGCCCGCATTTTCGCCGGTGCCTGCAACCCAACTGGGGTCTTCGGCGGGTCTCGTCATTGTCGATTCGGTAAGTTTGAGGTCGTAAGCAAGGTTGCTGCCCGTAAGGTCGCCCTTCTCGACTGTAATCGTTTGACCTTCGGCGGCAGTGTTAAGAGCACTTGCAGGCACGTTTACCGTGTAAGTAATTGTGGTGTTGTCGCCCGATGTCGAAACGGAAGTAGTTACGTCAACGTCCGTCGTGTTAGCGAGAGCGGTGCCGCTGATTGATACCCAAGTTACTTCCTTTTTCTCAGTGTAGGTGATGTTGCCGTCTTTTTCTGCGTAGTAAGCGGGCGTCGTCGAAACGTAGTTGTATTTGGTGTTATCCGATGCATCGACAGCCCAAGCTTGCTCGGCGGTTGAGCTTATAGGAATTCCGTTACCCTCGGAGGAATCAAGTTTGAGTAAGTAGGTGCTTGTCTGTTCAGAAGAAGTCAGCGTGACGCCTTCTTTGTTCAATACGTCTTTCTTCAAAGTGACAACAGTTTTACCTGCGTAATCGTCCGTGCCGTCGGCTATTGTACCGACTACGATGTCGCCGTTCTTAATGTTTCCGGTATCTTTATCAAAAGTAAGACCTTCTAATTTAAGTCCGGCGATTGTAACCGTTGTATCGGTAGTTTCAGCCGTGTATTCGACAGATTTACCATCACTTCCGTTGGCGTAGTGAGCGGGCGTCGTGATTGTGTAAGTGTAAGTTTTGCCGCCTGCCGTAGTATCGGCGACTTCGGATTTCGCCCAAGTTTTAACCTCATCGTCTGACATGAGAAGTTTTTTGCCTGCTTCCGCTGAACTATCGATTTCAAGCGCAACAACGGTATTTTCTGCCGTAGTGGCAACGGTAATGTCATTTGCGCCGACAACGGATTTGTCCGTCAACTTGAAGGTGTACTTCGTTTTGCCGTCATCTGCGCCGCCGTTAGTAGTATCAGGAGTGACGCTGACGCCTGTAATGGTTCCGTTTTCTTTTACGGCGCCTTCGGTAAGACCGGTGATTGTCGCCAAAACTTTTGTATTGGCTTCAGCCTTGTAGGAAATTTCGTTGCCGTCTAAAGTGTAGCGGGCTTTATTAAATTGAGTGTATTCCGCCGCGTTTGAAGAGCCTGTGCGCCACTCTATTTGATTGTCAAGATTTGAGTCAGTATTCTTGACGACATCTGCACCAAGTGCCAACGTGTAGCTGTAGTCGGAAGTCAAAACAGCTTTGGTTTCGGTGGAAGTCGTGAGGGCGTCTTTGCCGATGGTAATTGTTTTGTTTTCAAGCGTGACGGCGGCTGCGGCGGCTTCTTCTGTTGAAAGACCGGTGATTTTCGCAACTTCAACACCGTCTTGTTGTGCTTGTGCCGTCGCAACTTTGGTGGTGGTGGGAGATTCACCGGTTGTAGTGGTTGTAGTGGTTGTTTCGGTAGTGTAGCCCTGTGTTTGGGTTGCCGTGAAGGTTGCCGTGCCGTTCGCTACTTTTTTAGTGACACCGGAAAGCTGGGTCTCGACGTTGTTTGTAAAGTTGTAGTCACTGCCTGCGTTTGAAATAGTGACGGTTTTAATATTGGCGTTGTAGCTGTTAAGTTGTACCTTTTTGTTTCCGGTGTCAAGCGTAATAATGCCGGAATCACCGACATAAGTGCTGCTGTCGCGCTCAAGGTCTGTACTCGTTACTTCGTCGGCAAAGGCAACCGTAATCTTTGCAGCTGCATTAATTTCATCATTTGTGCTTGCCGCCGTGTAAACGATTTTTTTACCTGCGCCTTCGCCTGTATTTACTGCATAACCCGCTTTTTTGGTGTTTGCGTAAACAAGGGTTTTGTCAACGATATTCCATTGATCGGCGGTAGAAGATGCAACCGCGTCGGTTGCCAACGTGAAAGTCTGACCTTCTGCCGGTGTAAGCGTAACGTCCTTGCCGTCGAGCGCCTCTTTATGGACGGTGATTACGCTACCTGCAACTGCAACAGTGAGGTTTGTGCCGTTAATTGCGCCTGCCTTCAAGTCGGTGATTGTCGCCAACACCGTGTCACTTGTAGGACCGGTCCAAGTAGCCGCGTTATTCGCAACCGTGTAGTAACCTTTTTTGGCTTGAACATACTCGGCAGTGGTAGCCGAATCACTCTTTACGCGGAAGAAAGCCGCGCCGTCATTTGCGGGGGCGGTAGTGGTTGCCGCAAGTGCAACAGCGGTATTTTCGGCTGTAGTGACTTTCTCCAACGTGACATCGCCCAAATTCACGTCCGCAGCTATCGTGAAAGTGTAAGTAGTTGTGGTAACTTCCTCTAACGTTGTGTTTTCACTCGCTACCGTGACGTTCGGCGCAGTGATTTGTTCAACCATACCTGTGCCTTTCAAGACTGCGATAACGGTTGAATCGCCGTCTTTGGTAAATTTCCAGCCGTTAAGCGAAGAATCATAAGACCAAGTTCCGGTAACAGTTGTTGCCATTACAATCCACTCCTTTAAAAAATACAATACATCCTGTCCTTAGTTTGATTATATAGATGATAATTTATTAACGCAATAGATGTGAAAAAATTT
>Ga0255062_10000065_pt1 | contig 15507 bp, 18 predicted proteins | sample 177RNAGHGhighgp2_FD_183092 | JGI IMG/M metagenome (GOLD analysis project Ga0255062, IMG submission 183092) | Metatranscriptome of sheep rumen microbial communities from Palmerston North, Manawatu-Wanganui, New Zealand - 1770 RNA GHGhigh gp2... | ecosystem: Host-associated > Mammals > Digestive... | reverse complement strand
TAAAGAAGATAAAACAGCTAGTATGGTACAACTTGCACCTTGTGCGAGCTGCGCCGTAGGCGTATCTGATATGAACAAGAAATGGTTCATCATCCAAGTCAACAACAATACAGAGAAATCTTCCTCTGAGAAATTATCAAGCCTTGGATATGAGACATATCTCCCAGTGCAAGAGGTAACTAGCATCTGGAAAGATGGCAGAAAGAAGGTGCGTCAACGTATTCTAATACCCAACATAGTGTTTATTCGTTTGTCAGATCAGGAACGAAAAGACATATTGACTTTTCCTTTTGTCAAAAGATTTATGGTCAATCGAGCTGGCTCGCTTAATTCCTATCATCGTCACCCAATAGCGACTATACCAGACGAGCAGATGAATCAATTGAAATTCATGTTAGGGCAAAGTGAGTCAAACGTATCGATTGAGCCTAACCAGTTAGTCTTAGGATCAAGGATACGAATTGTGCGAGGTTTACTTAGCGGGTTGGAAGGTGAGTTACTTCAAAGCAGTATAGGAAAATCATACATAATGGTCAGCCTGGACTGTCTTGGGTACGCTAAATTGGAAGTCTCACTTAGCGACATAAATCTATTGAATAATTAACACCCATCAATCAGTTGAATTATGAAGTATGCATTAGTTACAGGAGCGTCAAGGGGCATAGGTCAAGCAATTGCGAAAAAATTAGCTGCAACCGGAATTCCCGTTGTGGTTAACTACTTGAATAATGTGAATGCAGCGCAAACCGTCATCCAAGATATCACAGACGCAGGAGGGACGGCTGAGTTGTTGCCCTTTGACGCATCCAATCCTCAGGCTATCGACGCCGCAATAGATGCTTGGGAACAAGCGCACCCCGATGACTATATCTCGGTGCTGGTCAACAATGCTGGCATCCGTCGTGACAACGTGATGTTTATGATGCCAGACGAGGATTGGCACAAAGTGCTTGATACGACTCTCAATGGCTTTTTTTATATTACCCGCAGATTGCTTAAGCACATGATGCCCCGTCGCCGTGGTGGACGCATCATCAACGTGTCCTCGCTCTCGGGCGTGAAAGGTATGCCAGGCCAAACGAACTACAGTGCAGCAAAGGCTGCTCTTATTGGCGCAACAAAAGCGCTTGCTCAGGAAGTGGCAGCACGCCAGGTGACTGTAAATGCCATTGCACCAGGCTTTATCGAAACAGACATGACCCGAGACCTTCCGCAAGATGAACTGAAGCAGTTGGTGCCCATGGGGCGGTTTGGAAAGCCTGAAGAGGTAGCATCGCTTGTGGCATTTCTTGCCTCGGATAATGCTGCATATATCACAGGAGAAGTAATTAATATTAATGGAGGACTATATACATGATGAGAAATATATATATTTTACTAGTGTTGATGTTGTCTAGTTTCTATACAACACTTCAAGCAGACGATGTGAAAGTCACTTTGAAAAGTGGCTCAACAATCACTGGCGAGTTAAAAGAACTTATTACTACAGATCACATTACACTAATTATAGCAGGTGTTGAGTCTGTAATCTCCATGGATGAGGTATCATCTATTGAGAAGTTGAGTTCTAGTACAGTGAAATCATTGGATGCAGCACCAAGATCTTCAAAACTGATTTATGGACAATATCAAATCACGGATACAAAAGAGTACCCAGATTCTTTTAAAATAAGAATTGGGGACCAAGAGTTGACAATGGTTCTTGTTAGAGGTGGCACTTTTAATATGGGATATGATGGTAGGCACAGCATATCATGGGATTCTGAACCTGTTCATAGGGTAACCCTTTCTTCGTTTTATGTAAGTAGGCAGTTGATGAATTGTAATGCGGCCGAAACGCTGCTTAAAAAGAAAAAAGTAAGTAAGAACACAAAGCCTTATCAATTTCAGAACAGAGTGGATGTCAATCAAGCTGTAAGGGCAATAGGAAGTATTACTACTGCTCCATATCGTTTACTCACAGAAGCAGAATGGGAATATTTTTCCCTTATGCCTTTAGCTAGTAAAATATTTGGAGATCATAATAATAAAGAAGAATGGTGTTTTGACCGATGGAGTCGCTTTGGTTCAGAGGATCAAATAAATCCTCAAGGGCCTGATTGGGGGAAGGAATATGTTATTAGACGTTTTTCCTCTGACAACGAAAAATGGAAAAGGCAGAAAGCGGGCATATCCCACAGTGCTTATGTTCGCATCGCCATCAGTGCAGATCAAATTCAATAAAATAAGAGATATGAAAAAGATATTATTAGTCACATTATTGGTGCTGTGCGGTTCACTCATTCATATGAGCGCTGATGACGTAAAGGTCACCATGAAAAACGGCACTGTATTTACCGGAGAACTTAAAGAGTTTGACCCATCAGATCATGTCACAGTCGTTGTTGCTGGCATTGAAACGACGATTCCCATATCAGACGTTGCTTCGGTAGAGAGACCTAACGCCCAGCAAGTAATGGCTGTTCCACAACAAACAAGTGATAAAACCAAATTACAATATGGTAAATATGAAATCACGGATACAAAAGAGTACCCAGATTCTTTCAAATTGAAGATTGGTGATCAAGAATTGACAATGATTCTTGTTAGAGGAGGATGGTTCAATATGGGGTACGACGGCAGACACAGCTTGTCTTGGGATTCAGAGCCAGTTCACAGAGTTACCTTATCCTCTTACTATGTCAGCAAACGGGTATTGAATTGTCATGAAGCAGAAACCCTCCTCAAGAAGAAAAAAGTAAGTAATAGCGTCAAGCCATATAATTGTAAGTACCGTATGGACGCAGAAGAAATGATTGAGGAAATCAGCACATTATCTGGTGCACCTTATCGATTGTTGACTGAAGCTGAATGGGAATATGCTGCACTAATGCCATTTGCTAATAGTATATTTGGAAATAATAAAAAAGTGGAATGGTGTTCTGACTTTTTTGAGGAATATTCAGCAGCTAATCAGATTAATCCGCAAGGCCCCACTTCAGGCAAGTACCATGTATTACGTTCTTATTCTTCTGGTAATGACAAATGGAAGAGAATGCAAGGAACAGGCAAAAAAGAATACTGCTGGAATTCAGATGCGTTTATACGAATCGCTATTAGTGCTAATGCTATAAAACCATAGAAATATATGAGACGAGTTGTAATTACAGGTATTGGGATTTGGTCCTGCCTTGGAACAAATATTGAAGAAGTACATCAATCATTATATAACGGAAATTCCGGTATCGGGCTCGACGAAGAGCGATTAGCCTACGGCTATAGGTCCGGGTTGGTCGGTATGGTAAAGTCTCCCGTATTGAAAGGGGTGCTTGACCGTCGCATTCGGACAGGATTATCAGAAGAGGCTGCGTTTGCTTATATGGCAAGCAAAGAGGCCTTTACTATGGCCAACATTGATGACCAATACTTGAGAGAGAATGAGGTGGGTGTAATATTTGGCAATGATTCATCGGCAGGTGCTGTTGTAAAATGCGCAAAGATCATGGAAGAAGAACATGATACTGCTATGATTGGATCAGGGTTGATTTTCCAAGGGATGAATTCAACCGTCAATATGAACATGAACACCATCTTTCACTTGCGTGGTATTAACTTCTCGGTTAGTTCAGCATGTGCTAGTGGATCACACTCAATTGGCCTGGGTTATCTGTTCATTAAGCAAGGTTTGCAAGACATGATATTGTGCGGTGGTGCTCAAGAAGTGAACATGTATGCCATGTCATCTTTTGATGCATTGAATGCGTTCTCTGTACGCATGGATTCGCCCACCGAAGCTTCAAGGCCTTTTGATCGAGACCGTGACGGCTTAATCCCAAGTGGAGGTGCCGCCGCCTTGGTTCTTGAAGATTATGAACACGCCAAGAAACGTGGAGCCAATATTTTAGCTGAAGTTTGCGGATATGGTTTCTCCAGCAATGGTGGGGGCATCAGTGAGCCGAGCGAGACAGGAAGTGTTATTGCTATGAGCCGAGCACTGAAAGATGCGGAGCTCACACCCAGCGACATTGACTACATTAACGCTCATGCAACTTCAACGCCGAAAGGCGACATGTGTGAGGCCCTAGCATTAAACCAGCTGTTCAATGGACAAAGAGCCTTGATCTCAAGTACCAAGTCAATGACGGGACACGAGTGCTGGATGGCAGGTGCTAGCGAAATCGTTTACTCTATCATCATGATGCAGAATGGCTTTGTTGCACCAAATATTAATTTGTGCAATCCTGATGAGTACTCCGAGCCACTTAATCTTACTGCTCAAACTGTAGAGACCGAAGTAAATACTGTGCTCAGCAATTCTTTTGGATTTGGCGGCACCAATTCAGCCTTAGTTCTCAAAAAACTATAATAGTCAATAGAGACAGTCAAGAGATAAAAGAATAATGCCACAGGCTAATCAACATAATGGCGTTACATATGGTAACCTAAGGTTATATAAGGCATTAATTCGTCTTCTGGAACATGTCAACATCAAGATAGTGTATGCGGTTATGCGCATTTTCATTATCCCGGTGACAATGGTCATAAGTCCAGGAGCTCGTCTCACCTATGATTATTTCCATCGCATAAGAGGATATGGCAGATGGAAATCTATCTGTTACACTTATCGAAACCATTGTGTTTTCGGAGAAACTGTAATAGATAAATTTGCCATGTATGCCGGCCATCATTTCAAATTCGCTTACTATGGACAAGATGTCTATGACAAGTATGCGTCAAAGCCAGGACCTTTAATCCAGCTTAATGCCCACATCGGCTGTTGCGAGATCCTGGGATATTCATACCATACCGAGAAGAGATGCAACATCTTGGTATTCGGCGGAGAGAATGTCGCATTGATGGATTACCGAAAGGCATCGTTTGAAGAAATGAATATGAGAATGATTCCTGTCGGTATTGGGACAAACCATAGTGAAGAAATGATTGATGCTCTCGATCGAGGCGAAATCCTTAGCGTCTTTGCCGATCGATACATGAATATCAACAAGGTCATCGTATCGACCCTCTTCGGCCATGAGGTGAATCTCGCTAGAGGTCCTTTCTCACTTGCCACAACAAGGGGCATAGATGTCATTATGGTCAGTGCCATGAAAGAAAAAGACGGGTCATACAGTGTGTATTACACCCCGCTCCCATACGACAAGACTCTTCCACTTAAACAACAAAGGCAGCAACTGGCTGATGCCTATGCTGCCGAAATTGAGCGATTAATATCTAAGTATCCATATCAGTGGTTCAATTATTTTAATCCCTGGAGACAATAACTCAAACAGATATACACTCCCGGTAAAAACATTCTTTTTAGGTCATGCACTTATCACGTTCGTTAATCGACAAATACACAAAAGACTCGTTGCCAGCAAGAGATGCTCAACGACTTGCTCAGTTCATTGCCTGGGGACCTGTGGTTTTCCAAGCAAGCCGCTTGATGATAAAGTTCGGCATCTTGGATATGATTCAGGAATCAGACAATGGGTTGACCCGTCAGGAAATTGTTGAAAAAACAAATCTTTCGGACTATGCAGTAAAGTGTCTTCTTGAGGCCTCCCTCAGCATTGGGACAATAATCGTTGACGTAGAAACTGAGAGATATACAATCTCTAAAACCGGGTGGTTCTTGTTGAACGATAATTCAACAAGGATTAATATGGACTATAATCATCATGTCAACTATGAGGGAATGTTCCATTTGGAGGAAGCGCTCACCCAAGGCTTTCCTGCCGGTTTGAAGCACTTTGGCAACTGGCCGACACTATACGAAGCCTTGTCTGAATTGCCTCACGACGTTCAGGAGAGTTGGCTCGCCTTTGATCACTACTATAGCGACACATCCTTTCCTGAAGCACTGAAGATTGTTTTTGATGAGAATAACATCAGGACACTCTTTGATGTTGGTGGCAATACCGGCAAATGGGCAATCAAATGTGTCGGATACAATCCAGATGTAAAAGTGACGGTATTGGATTTGCCTCAACAGATTGGCATGATGAAAGACAACATCAAGGGGGTTACTGGAGCCGACCGCATCGTCGGTTACGGAATCAATTTACTTGACGAGTCTGCCGATTTTCCGACGATTCAAGACGGACCGGATGCAATCTGGATGAGTCAGTTTTTAGATTGCTTTGGGATGGATGAAATCGTAAGCATCCTGAAGCGGGCAAAGAAAGCCATGACCAGTGAAAGCCGTCTTTTCATTATGGAAACTTTATGGGACAGGCAAAGATTTGAACCGGCTGCATTCTGCTTAACCATGACAAGCTTATACTTCTCGGATATCGCAAACGGTAACTCAAAAATGTACAATACTGAAGACATGACCGCATGCATTCAAGAAGCAGGCCTGGAAATTGAGCAAATCTATGACCACTTAGGTCTGGGACACTCAATATTGAAATGTAAAATTAACAATATATAATTAAAGAACACTATGAAGAGAAATGAGATTGAAGAAAAAGTAAAAGAATTCCTTATCGACGAACTTGAGATTGATGAAGAAAAAATCTTTCCAGAGGCCAAGTTGAAGGAAGATATGGAAATTGACAGTCTTGATTTTGTTGACATCGCTGTAATGGTAGAAAAGGCTTTTCATTTTAAGATGAGGCCCGAGGAGATGACCGAAGTCAAGACTCTCGATCAATTCTATGAGTATATTGAATCAAAAATGAAGTAATAATAATTATGGATTCGCAAAACTATCCCATCACAACGCTGATACCTCAAAGGCCACCATTTGTTATGGTTGATTGCGTATTGAGTTGTGAGGATGCGGACGCTGTCACTCAATTTACCGTCAGACCCGATAATATTCTGCTTGATGGGGAATTTCTTTCTGCATCAGGCATCATCGAGAATATGGCACAATCATGTGCAGCCAGGATGGGTTGTGCCAATCGGTTGGTTAATCTTCCTGTAAAAATCGGCACCATCGGTGATATAAAAGATTGCGAGATATTGAGGTATCCCCGTTGCCATGAAGTATTAAAGACATATGTTCATATTGTAATCAATATGCATCCTCTCATCATGGCATCTGTCGAGACCAGAATCGACGATGAGGTTATTGCAACAGCACGCATTAAGTTAGCGATGACAGAATTAGAATCGTTTGATGACATACAGGGTCAATGAAGTCTCAAACGATAAACCAGAACTATTATAAATTATCTCATTATAATGGAAGACTTAGTTTTAGAATTAAAGCAAGGCATAATTGAAGTACTGAACCTTGAAGATGTAAGACCTGAGGATATCGATGCCGATGCTCCCCTGTTCAATAGCGATCTGGGCTTGGACTCTATCGATGCCCTAGAGCTTATTGTCTTGATGGACAAGAAATATGGTATTAAGCTCAAAGACCCCAGCGAAGGCAAGAAAGTATTTCAATCTGTCAACACAATGGCTCTTTTTGTCAAAGAGAACAGAACAAAATAATAACAAATGATTGAGCCGATATTTATCACTGGTGCAGGCATCATCTCTCCGATTGGAGTAGGTAAAGAGGAAACACTTGCATCACTCTTGTCCAGTAAGACGGGGATAGGCCCAATGCGGTATCTCACATCTTGCCATAAAAACCTTCCGGTGGGTGAAGTGAAACTCAGCAATGATGAGATGTCTCATCTATTGGGTATTTCTAATGAGCCACATATGTCCCGAACAGTTCTCCTTGGAAGGATTGCATTACGGGAAGCGTTAGAACAAGCCGGAATATACGGACATGATTTAAGAAAAGTACATCTTATTTCATCAACCACTGTGGCAGGCATGGATCGTCGTGAAATATTCTATGCACAAGAGAGCACTTGTGACAAATATCATGCAATGATCGCTACCCATAATTGTGGGGATTGTACCCGAATGATTGCAGAACCCTTTGGGCCATTTGCATCATTATCAACGGTGTCTACCGCCTGCTCATCAGCCACAAATGCCATTATAACAGGCGCAAACATGATACAATGTGGTCTCGCCGACATGGTTGTCGTTGGTGGTGCGGAATGCCTTTCCCTGTTTCATCTTAACGGTTTTAACTCATTGATGATTTTGTCTCAAGAGCAATGCAAGCCTTTTGATAAAAACCGGGTTGGATTAAATTTGGGAGAAGGTGCCGCTTATCTTGTGATGGAGTCGTCAAGGTCTCTTGAATCAAGAGGTCATCAGCCACTATGTCTCCTCAGCGGGTATGGGAATGCTTGCGATGCATACCATCAGACGGCATCCTCACCCGATGGCGATGGCGCTTATGCAGCTATGGCCGAGGCCTTGCAGACAGCAGGTCTAAAACCTGAGGACATTCAGTACATTAACGCACATGGCACAGGAACTCCCAATAATGATGAGAGCGAGGGTATTGCAATTAAGCGGTTATTTGCCCCCAATCTGCCACTGTTTTCATCAACAAAATCATTCACCGGACACACGACAAGTGCATCAGGAGCCATTGAGGCTGTGATTTGCATGTTGGCGATGTCCCAACAATTCGTTCCTGTAAACCTTAACTGGTCAACGCCTATGGATAACGGCATTGTTCCGGTTACGGTTTTGAACCGACAAGTTAAATTGCGTCATATACTTAGCAATGCTTTCAGCTTTGGAGGTAACGACTCATCGTTGATTTTCACTAATATCGATAACTGAAATGCGGAGGACAAAGATATACATTCAAGCAGCTGAACAGATTTCAATCCAGCAACCGCTGTCACAACAATGGATGACCGATCCGTTAATCCACCATGAACTTTTTGTTCAGGCATTGAATCCTTCATTTGGTGACTACATAGCCCCAAAAGACGCTCGCCGCATGGGGAATTTGATAAAACGAGCACTTGTTACAGCCTTAAAGGTACTCAAGGACACCGAGATAGAACATCCTGATGCTTTTATTACTGGCACCAGTATCGGAAGTCTGAATTACACCGATCGATTTATTCAGGAGATGGTCGAGAACGACGAGCAAGCGCTCAGCCCCACTTATTTCATGCAGTCGACACATAATACTGTCGGATCCACGCTCGGCATCTACACTAAATCCCATGGCTACAACATTACCTACTCACACGGTAGTTGTAGTTTTGACAAGGCATTGCTTGACGCTTGGATGCAAATGAATCTGGGCAAAATCAATACTGCCTTGGTCAGTGGATTCGATGAAATGAGTGAATCATATTTTGAGCTCTTGAAGAAGACTGAACGTGTCGGCCTTGACGGAATGGTACCATGCGGTGAGGTTTCAATGTCAATGATGCTCAATACTTCGAACAAGACAGGATGCCTATGTGAATTGGCTGGAATCAGCACCGGGTGCTTTACAAGCTTAGAAGAAGTAAAAAAACAGGTCGAGAACATGCTTGCTGGTGCCGATATGGGTATTGATGATGTTAATTTGGTGATGACAGGCAGGAATGGCAATCCCGAGAATGACAAGTGCTATTCCGAGACACTGCAATCTATCATGCCAAACGTGCCACAATTACACTTCAAACATATCTTTGGCGAAAACTTCACATCATCAGCCTTAGGTGTATATGCTGCTTCACACTGTTTGAGTCAAGGTTGTGTGCCCCACTTTTTATATGAGGATTCTTGTCAATCATCCCCAAATGAAAAGATCAATAACATCATTCTTTTCAATCAGATGAATGGTCAAGAGTATACATTTGTCCTTCTAAAAGCCATATGATTCTAAAACTATTGCCAATATCATTGATTCAATGTATACTGCTCTCAGGTGGGCAGGTACTCATGAAATTTGGCCTTACCAAAGCCGGCGATTTCTCATGGTCTTGGCAGTATTTTGGGAAACTCTTATTAAACTGGCAATTCATCGGGTGCGGCTTATGTTATGCGGCAGGGTCCATCTTGTGGATGTACATCATCAAACATTTTCCATTCAGCATGGCATATCCTATGGTAAGTTTGAGTTATGTTATGGGAATGTTTGCAGCTATGATCTTTTTTCATGAGCAAATACCATTGGAAAGATGGCTAGGTGTATTCTTGATCCTAACCGGGTGTGTGTTAATCGCGAAATAAAAAACAATAATAGAATAGAAACAATGAAACGAACTGTATTTATTAGCATCTTGCTATTAGTCTTGTCCCTCAGTGTTCAAGGACAAACCAAGTTATCGTCAGCTCAGCAGAAACATGTCATTGAGCAGATCGATAAGGCAGTAAAATCTGTCAGCTCTATTCAGTGTGACTTCACTCAGACCAAGACAATGAAGATGTTAAAGAAGACCATGACATCTAATGGCGTCATGTATTTCAAACGTGACAACAAGTTGCGCTGGCAGTACACATCGCCTTATGATTATGTTTTTATTCTTAATGGCAGTCAGGTCTCCCTCAAGTCCAAGAATTCCTCTCAAAAGATTGATACCAAAAAGAACAAGGTGTTCAATCAAATCGCTAACGTCATTCTCAATAGCATCACGGGCAGAGGCCTGAACAATGGCGCGGACTTCACTTGCGTCATGTACCAGAACGGGGCAACTTACTCGGCCAAATTGTATCCGAAGAAAAAAGAGTTGAAACAAGTATATACCGTCATTGAGCTTTTCTTCAATTCTAAGTTCATGGTCACTAACGTGAAAATGGAAGAAAAGACTGGAGATGTCACGAATATCAAGCTCACTAACGTGAAGACGAACATATCCATCAATGAGAAGAATTTTATCATTAATTAGCGCGATATTACTTGGAGGCCTATGTCTTTGCTCGGCTCAAGAGGTACAGCCATTTGAGTCGGTTGACACATCCATAGTTGATACTTGGGAATATCATATCACAATTGATGCCCGCGGGAATGAGATTACAGGCCTCTGCATTATGAATGTTTACACCGATAACTCGATAAAGGGGACCATCATTAACGAATTTGGAACTAAGATTTTTGATTTTTCTTGCTGCACCAAGAAGAAAGTCAAAATTGAGAATGTCATAGCTCCAATCAATAAATGGTACATACGCAGGGTCCTGAAGGGTGATTTGGCCTTTATCCTGTCTCATATCGGGCAATCATCTGATGTCGTCGAGAAGAAAAGAAGTTTTACTGTACAGCCCAATGGAGACATCAGTGTAAACAACAACAAATATAAGATATATTATACTCTACATAAATTGCAAGGTGATTCATGAGACTCAAAGATGATTTCTACAATATCGTATCACTTGAAACCTTTGACAATGGTCTCAAGTGTAAAGTGTGTCTAAATCCCCACCATCAAATATATCAAGCCCATTTTCCTGGCACACCCATAACCCCTGGAGTGTGTCTCTTGCAAATGGTTACTGAAATATTAAAGCTGCATCTTGGTCTAGACCTTGAGTTGAAATCTGCTAGTGACATAAGATTCAGGCAGACGGTGACACACGATATTCAGCCTTTCCTGATCATTAAGGGCCTGTCATCCCAAGTCAATGAGCACATGAACATCAGTGTCAGCATTGAAGACAATGATGCACAGTTGGCAAGAATGACTTTGACTTATCGAATACTCAGTCATTGATGATTAGAGTGTAATGAGAAACTTTGTTCACATAGCAAAACAAATATTCTTAACTGCTTTTTCTTTCTGCTATTTCTTAGGTTTGGCATTAGAATTAACAGTACGCGGTTTTTTCCTCATTACACTGGGGGGGGCGACTGACGAGCATAAGCGTAAGTATCATCGTATCCTTCAACGCAAAATGCAATTTGCAGTCAATAATATTCCCGGCACGCAGTTTAAATTCAGCAATGCCCCTGGAGAAACATTTGAAAAGCCTTCAATTATCATATGCAACCATCAATCACACCTGGACCTGGCCGCTATCATTATGCTAACGCCCAACTTGATTATTCTCACCAAAAACTGGGTGTGGCATAACCCTTTCTATGGCGTAGTTATTCGATATGCTGATTTTTTTCCTATCAGTGAAACAGAAAAGATGTCTAATAATCTTGAAGCAATGGTCGCAAAGGGTTACTCAGTGATGGTTTTCCCCGAGGGCTCCCGGTCTCCCGATTGTAGAATCCGGCGCTTTCACAGTGGCGCATTTTATTTGGCCGAGCGTTTGAATTTGGACATTGTTCCTGTTTTCATTAGCGGATTTGGGAAGGTACTGCCCAAAGAATCATTCTTGCTGCATGAAGAGCGTATGTCATTAGAAATATTACCGCGTATTCTACGTACTGATCCGTCATGGTCGATGGGTTATAGGGAAATGACAAAAAAAGTGCACAGCTTTTATGTGAAAAGAAATAATGAAGAAATGTGTAATTATCGGTAGTGGGCTTGGAGGTCTGTCTTGTGCTTGCATTTTGTCCAAGAACGGTTATCAGGTAACCGTCCTTGAGCAAGGCAACCAGATAGGAGGATGCCTGCAATGCTTTAGACGAGGAGATGCAATCTTTGATACGGGCATGCACTATGTTGGTAGTGCCGATCCGGGTCAAACTCTTCATACAATGCTTCGGTATTTAGGCATAGATTCAAAAATCAATCTGTCAAGACTGGATTCGTCCGGATATGATGTAATTTCCTTGAACGGGGAACACTATCGATTGGCAAACGGAAAAGACGGTTTTATAAACAATCTTGTCGATCATTTCCCCAATAGCCGTGATGAGTTAAATCGGTATTTTGACCTGTTCACCCTTGTCGCTGCGTCTCAACCGATGCATTCACTGAACCATGAGATTAATTTGGAGATTAATGCCAAATATCAGCGGCTCAGTGTTAACGACGTCATCGATAGTGTGATAACTGACCCACGCTTGCGGGAAGTTCTTGCCGGCATTCAACCTCTATATGCAGGAGAAAAAAATCGCACACCATTCTCAACCCATGCTTTAATCAGTGATTTTTATAACCAAAGTGCTTTTCGCATTATCGGAGGCAGTAGCGTGATTGCCGACTCGTTGGTTGATGTATTAACTGATATGGGCAGCACAGTCATAAAACAGTCCAAGGCTTGTAAAATAGAGTGCAACAATAATGGTGCCGTTGCAGTCATCACAGCTAACGGTGAGCGTTATCCTGCCGACCTTGTTATAAGTGCGATACATCCGTCTCGCACCCTTGAACTGATTGACAGCCACCGTATACGACACTCATATCTAAAGCGCTTGAACTCAGTCCGTAACACAGCCTCGGCTTTCACGGTATATCTCAAGTTTAAAAAGGACAGTGTGAGATACATGAACTGCAATCTGTTTTATTATAGAAATGAAACAACTTGGGGATGTGGCGATTATGATGAATCCTCATGGCCTAAATTCATGCTGTACTTGCATTTCTGCCATCAGGATAATCCTACTTATGCCGAGACTGGTGAGATTATAACTTACATGAAATTTGATGAGGTCAGGCAGTGGCAAGGGACCAGTATTGGTAACCGTGGGCAGAGTTATGAAGATTTCAAAAGAAAAAAAGCTGAAGCGGTTATCGATGCCCTTGAAAAAGAGATTCCCGGAATTAGAGGAAACATAGAACAATACTATACATCAACGCCCTTGACATATCTGGATTACACAGGAATTCCTGATGGCTCGATGTATGGTATTGCTAAAGACGTCAGTATCCCAGGGTCCGGTATCATTTCAAGCAGAACCAAAATTCCCAAATTATTATTGACAGGTCAAAGCATAACATCGCATGGCATGCTTGGCGTGCTTGCCGGTAGTTTTTTGACCTGTGCTGAGGTTTTATCATTTGATGACATTATGTCTCAATTAACATCCGTAGCTTAAACCAGATGAAAACGGCAATTTTCTATTATTCACAAAGCGGTCAGGCTTTTACCGCAGCAAAAAATATCGCTGCCCCACTAGATGATGGGGGCAATAATGATGAGGAGAAGAAGGGAAATGTGATATACAAGCAGATTGTCCCTTTACAGGATTATCCGTTCCCATGGAGCAAAGACGAGTTCTTCAATGCTTTTCCCGAATCCCGTCTAGGCATTCCGCCATCAGGGATTGAGCCGATTGATTTCACAGATATTGATGATGCCGATCTGGTGATTGTAGTCGGGCAATCATGGTTTCTTTCTCCGTCACTCCCGATTCAGTCATTCTTTTGCGATGAGAATGTCAGAAAATACCTTCACGGACGCCGCGTGATTTTTGTCAATGCTTGCCGCAATATGTGGCTCAAAACGAGCCATGCCATCAAGAATTATCTCAAAGAAATTGGTGCGGACCTCATCGGGCATATCGTGTTACAGGATAATACACCGAATCTTATCAGTGTCATTACTATTATCCGGTGGTTGCTCTATGGCAAGAAAACCGCAACGCGTACCCTTCCTGAAGCCGGTATTTCAGGAAAAGATCTGAAAGAAGCGTCACGCTTTGGTGCGATCATCAAGGAAACATGGGAAGCAAATGAATTGAGCGATTTGCAGAACCGTTTATTGTCTGCTGGTGCCATAAAATATAAGCCCTCAGTTTTATTCATTGAAAAAGTCGGACATCGGTTGTTCGGTTTTTGGGCTAAATTTGTCCGTCGAAAGGGAGGTTTCGGTAATCCGCAAAGACGATTCAGACTTAATTTGTTTTGTATCTATCTCTTCACGGCTTTATATGTGATTTCGCCTTTTGGGCTATTGGTCTTTTATTTGACCTATCCGTTTAGGCATATATCACGACACAAAAAAGAAGATTGTAATGTAACTCAATAATATTTATGAACGTTTATATATCAAAAGCTGCTAAATTCATGCCAAACAATCCCGTCAACAATGACGAGATGGAGGATTATTTGGGTATGATTGACGGCAAACCATCAAAAGCTAGAACCTTGATTCTGAGTAGAAATGGAATCAAACAAAGGTATTATGCATTAGACAAAAACGGAAATGTAACACACAGCAATGCTCAAATGGCGGCAAACGCGATCAGAGGGCTCCTGAATGAAAGCTTTACGCTCGACGATATTGATGTCCTGTCATGCGGTACCGCTTCTCCCGAACAAATCATGCCATCACATGGTGTGATGGTTCATGGTGAGTTGGGAGGATCCCGCAACATGGAGGTTGTCTCCTTCGCTGGTTCTTGCTGTGCTGGTGTTGATGCTTTGAAATACGCTTGTATGGCGGTACAGTTAGATCCGTCGGTTAATGCTGTGGCATCTGCATCTGAACGCTTGTCGGCTTGGATGCGTGCATCCTATTTCCAAAAGGAGTCTGAAAAATTCTCTCAACTCGAGAAACGCCCGATGTTGGCTATCCAGAAAGATTTTCTGCGTTGGATGCTGTCTGATGGTGCCTATGCTTTGCTCATTCAGAGTAAACCTAGTCAGACACAGTTGTCATTACGGGTTGACTGGATTGAGATTACATCCTTTGCCCATAGGGTCAAGACTTGTATGTATGCAGGCGGCGAGAAGGATGCTGAAGGCAATCTGCATGGCTGGGCGTCATTCCCCGAAAATGAATGGCTTAATCAATCTCTTTTTGCCCTCAAACAAGACATTCACCTTCTGTCTGACAACATTGTCCAGTTAGGACTGGACAATGTTG
>Ga0255062_10000055_pt1 | contig 16035 bp, 30 predicted proteins | sample 177RNAGHGhighgp2_FD_183092 | JGI IMG/M metagenome (GOLD analysis project Ga0255062, IMG submission 183092) | Metatranscriptome of sheep rumen microbial communities from Palmerston North, Manawatu-Wanganui, New Zealand - 1770 RNA GHGhigh gp2... | ecosystem: Host-associated > Mammals > Digestive... | reverse complement strand
TGACAATTTAAGCTAGACAAGTTTAATTATCGCCATTTCAGCCGCGTCCCCACGACGTGGACCAAGCTTAGTGATGCGTGTATATCCACCGTTAACATTTACATACTGTGGTGCTATCTCATCGAAAAGCTTTCTCACTACATCTTTTTTAGTTATGAAAGCCGATGCTAAACGCTTGTGATGCAAAGTATTCTCTTTTGCCAGCGTAATCATCTTCTCAACTTGAGATTGCACTTCCTCTGCTCTATATAAAGTGGTTTCAATCTTACCATTTTCTAAAAGGAACGTAACCATAGCTCTAAGCATAGCCAATCTATGCGCAGTGGCACGACCTAATTTTCTCGTTCCAGGCATGTAATTTCACTCCTTTGTAAAGTTTCTACGACTCCTCAGATTTTTTCAAATGGAAACCTAAGGACTTCATTTTTTGTATAACCTCATCCAAAGACTTGCGACCCAGATTTCTCACGGTCATCATTTCCTCTTCGGTCTTCTCGGTTAAGTCTCTTAAAGTATTTACTCTCGCTCTCTTTAAGCAGTTAAACGACCTAACAGAAAGCTCCAGCTCCTCGATCGTAAGATCCAATAGTGATTCATTAGACACTTTCTCTTTCTGATCACTGGATCCATCATCCATCACGCTATCAGATAGCTCAGCAAACAAGCTAAGATGGTCGATCAAAATATTACTTGAAAAGGCAATAGCATCGTTTGCAGATATAACTCCATTTGTCCATACTTCGATAGTCAACTTATCATAGTCAGTGATCTGACCAACTCTTGTATTCTCAACGAAATAATTTACTTTTAGCACTGGAGTATAAATCGAATCAACGGGAAGCATCCCGATTATCTCTTCCTCTTCGCCTTGGATCCTATCTTGGCTCGCAGGTACATACCCACGTCCTTTATCAAAGCAAATCTCCATGTTGAGCTCCGCTCCAGCATCCAATGTAGCAATATGAAGGTCCGGGTTTAGAATATTTATCTCCGCATCCGCCTTTATAGACTTAGCTGTGACTTCACAAGGTCCTTTAGCTTTCAGCTCTACGATCTTATAGCTCACACCTTCAAGCTGTGCATTCAATCCTTTTAGATTGAGTATGATCTCCGCTACGTCCTCTTTCACTCCAGGGACAGTAGAGAATTCATGCACAACTCCGTTGATCTTAACTGCATTCACAGCCACACCTGGCATAGATGAAAGTAAAACTCTCCTTAAACTATTACCAAGAGTATTGCCGTAACCACGCTCAAGTGGTTCCATTATAAATTTTGCATATCTGCCATCATCTGAAGCATCCACTACTTCAATCTTTGGCTTATCTATATCTGTCATCAAGCACCCTCCTTAAGTACAATTAATATACAACAAAAAAGTATATTATTATTTGGAGTACAACTCAACGATAAGAGTCTCTTCAACAGACAAATCAATATCCTCACGCTCAGGGATCGCAACTACTTTTGCTTCAAGCGTATCGCGATTTAACTCCAACCATTTTGGTATCACGTGTGATGCTGTAGCCTCTAAAGTGCTCTTTATCTTCTCACTTCCACGGCTCTTTTCACTTATTGAGATCACTTGACCAACTTTTGTCAAGTAAGATGGGACATTCACTCTCTTACCATCTACTGTGAAATGACCATGTACAACTAATTGTCTTGCTTCTGCTCTAGAGTTTGCAAAACCTAATCTATAAATCACATTGTCAAGTCTAGACTCGAGTATTGCAAGTAAAGCCTCACCAGTTTTACCCTCTCTCTTTTCTGCAAGCTCATAGTAATGTCTGAACTGACCCTCCAACACGCCATAATAACGTCTAGTCATTTGCTTAGCACGAAGCTGTAATCCATACTCAGATATTTTCTTACGACCTTGGCCATGTTGACCTGGAGCGTATGATCTACGAGTTAATGCACATTTATCTGTGTAACATCTATCACCTTTTAAGAACAATTTCTGTCCTTCTCTTCTACAAAGTCTGCATACTGCACCTGTATATCTTGCCATTACTTAACTGCACCTCCTAAAAATTAAATTAAACACGTCTTCTTTTTGGTGGACGACAACCATTGTGAGGTATAGGAGTTACATCCTTAATCATGTTAACTTCCAAACCTGCTCCTTGAAGCGCTCTGATAGCTGCTTCACGTCCTGCACCAGGACCTTTTACATACACTTCCACTGAGCGCATACCATGCTCCATAGCTATCTTTGCAGCTGTCTCTGCAGCTGTCTGTGCAGCAAAGGGAGTGGACTTTCTCGAACCTCTGAATCCAAGCTCACCTGAGCTAGCCCATGAAACTGTATTACCTCTAACGTCTGTAATAGTGACGATAGTATTGTTGAACGTCGACTGAATATGAGCCGAACCACGTTCAATATTTTTTCTCTCGCGTCTTCTGCGAGATGCTGTTTTGGTCTTCTGAACTGCCATTTACAAAACCCTCCTTACTTTTTCTTGTTGGCCATTGTTTTTCTTGGACCTTTTCTAGTACGAGCATTCGTCTTAGACCTTTGACCTCTGACAGGTAAACCCTTTCTATGACGTATACCTCTATAGCATCCAATCTCGATCAATCTCTTTATATCAAAAGCTATATCTCTTCTGAGATCTCCCTCTACTCGGCAGTGCTCATCGATATAGTCTCTGAGCTTTGATACATCATCCTCGCTCAAATCTCTCACACGAGTATCTGGATTTACACCAGTTGCTTTTAAGATGTCGCTTGCAGTTTTACGACCAATACCATAAATATACGATAAACCTATCTCGACTCTCTTGTCTCTAGGTAAATCAACACCTGCTATACGTGCCATACTTGCACCTCCATTTTTATTTTTTTATTAACCTTGTCTTTGTTTATGTTTGGGATTGTCACAAATCACCATTACTTTACCTTTGCGCTTAATGATCTTACATTTCTCGCAAATCTTTTTAACTGACGGTCTCACTTTCATCTCTATCATCCTTTCTATGAAAAAACTCCGGTGAATCAATCTGTAAACAAAATGATCTCATCCACTTTAATTTGTAAATCAAAATAAATCCTCTTTCGCAAAATCATAGCTTCAGGAAAAATTTTGCTTTCAAAACTCACACTAAACTATTATAACACACTTCGCAAAAAAAATCAAGGGATATTTTTATTTGATTTACAAATATATCATGATCATTTTGCTCTCCATGTGATACGACCTTTCGTCAGATCATACGGCGACATCTCTAGTGTTACTTTGTCGCCAGGCAATATCTTTATATAGTTCATGCGCAGTTTACCAGATATATGCGCAGTCACTATAGCTCCATTCTCAAGCTCAACTTTGAAAGTAGCATTTGGTAATGCCTCCACTACTTTACCCTCAAGCTCGATCATATCTTCCTTTGACATAAGTGCTGTACCTCCTCTTGTTTATTACACTTGATCATCACAGGTACACGCCCTGTACTGATTCAATGCTTTTTTTATTTTTTTGTTCGTGCTGTACATACCTTCAGCCAAAACTTTCTTAGTCAAAGCTAAATGCTTTATATTTTTTTTCTTCGGCCTATCAAGTGGTCTATACTTGCCATCACATACATACACTCCACTCTCATCCGAAGCCACCACTACCAAAAAAGTATCCTTATCCTTTCCAGCACGTGACTTCACAACCAAACCTTTTTGCAACCTATCCATACAGACACCTCAATCTGCCAGTGTCAATATCTTTGGCCCATCGTCTGTAATAACTATCGTATGTTCAAAATGTGCTGATAATTTTCTGTCCTTTGTCAGTACAGTCCCATCATCTAAAACGTCCACATCTTTTGTGCCCAAATTGATCATTGGTTCGATCGCTATAGTCATCCCCGGTCTAAGACGAATGCCTCTACCAGGCTTGCCAAAATTCGGTACACTTGGCTCTTCATGTAATCTCGCACCTACTCCGTGGCCCACATAATCGCGTACAACCGAGTACGTGCGCGCTTCGACATACTGCTGAACTGCATTGCCGATATCTCCTATGCGATTGTTCACTTGAGCTTGCTTGATACCCTCATACAAACTCTCACGTGTTGCATTGAGAAGATCCTCAGCTTCCTTTGATATCTTACCGCATGCAAATGTATACGCATTGTCTCCATGAAAACCATCGACACATGCTCCTACATCTACACTTACGATATCTCCAGCTTTTAATATGCACTTCTTGCTCGGTATGCCATGGATGACTACATTGTTGACTGATATACATGAGCTAGCTGGGAACCCTCCATATTTATAGAACGATGGCGTCGCTCCCTCAGACTCGATATACTTTCGAACCTTCTTGTCAATATCATATGTACTAACTCCTGGCTCGACCATCTCACCTGCAAGCTTAAGTGCTTTAGCAGATATTTTCCCCGCTTTTCTCATGATCTGAAGCTCTCGTTTTGTCTTTAAAAATATCATAGCTCTCGCCTCTATCTTAACTTGGCAAGAATATCTTGAAAAACTTTATCAAGCGCTTGATCTCCATTGACGCTGACCAAATTTTTCTTCTCGCCATAATAATCCTTCAAAGGCTCTGTCTGCTTATGATAATCCTCAAGACGCTTCAATACAGTCTCCTGCTTGTCATCCGCTCGCTGAGAAAGGGTGCTTGCACATTGATCGCACTTGCCAGCTACCTTTGGTTTCTTGGTCTCTACATGATATGTAGCTCCGCAATCAAGACAAACACGGCGCCCAGACATTCTTTTGATTATGACTTCATCAGGCACATCTACATCTACCACTTTATGAATCTTAATCTGCATCCTGTCCAGAGCCTCGGCCTGTGGTATAGTCCTCGGAAAACCGTCCAAAATGAATCCATTCTTGCAGTCATCCTCTTGCACGCGATTTTTCACCACTTCTACCACTACATCATCAGGGACTAGCTTACCTGCAGTCGTATAACTTTCAAGCTTTTTCCCTAACTCTGTGCCGCTTTTCAGCTCTTTTCTGATCATATTCCCCGTGGATATGGTAGGGATACCAAACTCTTTGCTCATAAGCTCAGCTTGTGTTCCTTTACCTGACCCTGGGGCTCCTAATAATATAATTGCTCCTTCGATTTTGTACATTTACTTACCTCTTTTCAGAAAGTAGGCTCCAGAAAGCCATAAAAGCTTTCTGAAGACTAAATATCAAATTGATTAATCCAAAAATCCTTTGTAGTGTTTCATCATCATCTGTGACTCAAGCTGCTTCACAGTCTCAAGTGCAACACCAACCAAAATGATCACAGATGTACCCTGTACTTGGAACATGATAAATTTATCATTGATCTTCGGTAAGATCATAGGCAATAATGCAAGTACTGATAAAAACAATGCTCCCGTCAAAGTGATCTTCGATAGGATTTTTGATAAGAAATCCGATGTCGGTTTACCTGGACGAAGTCCTGGGATAGTACCATTACTTTGACGCAAGTTATTTGACATCTCGATAGGATTGTATTGTATAGACATATAGAAAAATGCAAATGCCAATATCAATACAAAGTACATCAACATGTACCACCAACTCTGTTGTGAGAAAAAGTTAAAGAACGATGCCCAAAATCCCTCTTTTAAATCTGGGAAAAACCAGTTTTTAATCAACCCAGGTATTTGCAATATAGTACCAGCAAAGATGATCGGCATAACACCTGTCAATCCAACTTTAATCGGAATGTGAGTGCTTTGACCACCATACATTTTCCTGCCAACTACACGTTTAGCGTACTGTACAGGTATTTTTCTCTCAGCGTCATTCATGAAGACTACTCCCCATACTATCGCTACAAACAATACTATAAATATTGGTGCCAATACAAAACCTACACCTGCAGACTCAGGATTTTCAATGGCATCTTTTGTTATTCTAACTAAATCTTGAACAAGCTTTGGCATCCTGGATACGATACCAGCAAAAAGGAGTATCGAAATACCGTTGCCGACACCTTTTTTGTTGATCTGCTCGCCAAACCACATCATGAGAGCAGTACCAGCAGTGAACGTAGCTATGATAACTACAGCTACAAATATCCCTATCGGACCACCTTTGATAGTAACTACCTCATCTTTCAACATCCAATATAAACCAAACCCTTGTATGATACCTAACACGATCGTCACATATCTCGTGAGCGCAGACACTTTTTTTCTGCCTTCTTCGCCTTCTTTGGACAGACGCTCGAGAGCAGGTATCGCGACAGTGATCAACTGCATCACGATAGATGATGTGATATATGGGTTAACACCCATCGCAAATATCGTAGCTTTTTGGAAAGATCCACCGGATATCGCATCAGAAAATTTAAAGAACGCTCCTACCCCTGTATCTACACCATTTGCACCCATCATTTTAGACAACGCGGTTGTATCTAGAAATGGAACAGGGATACATGATCCAATTCTGAAAACCACTATCATCAACACTGTATAAAGCATTTTATTTCTGAGTTCTGGGACCTTCCACGCGTTTCTTATAGTCTTAATCAATTAGATCACCTCAGCCTTTCCTCCAAGGCTTTCAATTTTCTGCTTTGCAGATTCAGAGAAAGCACTTGCTTTGACGATTAACTTCTTGTCTAAATTTCCATTAGCAAGGATTTTCACTCCGTCATAGGCTTTCTTGATAACCCCCGCTTCAATTAACATGTTGCTATCTACCACTGAACCTTCTTCAAATCTGTTTAATGCTGAAACATTAACAGTTGCAAATTTCTTTGCAAAAATATTATTAAATCCTCTTTTCGGGACTCGTCTTTGTAGAGGCATCTGACCTCCTTCAAATCCTGGACGAACTCCACCTCCTGATCTAGCTTTCTGTCCTTTATGACCTTTACCAGAAGTTTTACCATGTCCCGAACCGTGACCTCTTCCAATACGCTTAGGAGCTTTGCGTGCTCCTTCGTTTGGAGAAAGATTTTCTAAATTCATAACGTATCGCACCTCCTTGTTATTTGTCGCTTACCTCTACGAGATGAGAAATTTTATTGATTTTTCCACGAGTTTGGGAATTATCTGGCTGCTCTCTCACGTCACCTACTTTGTGAAGTCCAAGTGACTCAACGACAGCTTTTTGCTTTTTTGTGCTACCGATCAAACTGCCGGTTAGCTTTACTTTTAAAGTTGCCATTTATATTCCTCCCAATTATAAAATTTCTTTTGTAGTTTTGCCACGTATAGCTGCTACTTCCTCAGCAGTTCTCAAGCTCTTGAGTCCTTCTAATGTTGCACGCACTACGTTGCATGGATTATTTGAGCGCAAAGACTTCGTACGGATATCCTTGATACCTACAGCCTCTACTACAGCACGTACTGGTCCTCCTGCGATAACTCCTGTACCAGGAGCTGCAGGTTTCATCAAAACGCTTCCTGCTCCAAACTTACCAATGATTTCATGAGGAATAGTTGAACCTTTCAAAGAAATCTTTACTAGGTTTTTCTTTGCATCCTCAATCCCTTTTCTGATAGCGTCAGGAACTTCCCCAGCCTTGCCGATACCAAATCCTACTATTCCATTACCATCGCCCACTACCATAAGTGCAGCGAATTTAAATATACGTCCACCTTTAACCGTCTTTGATACACGGTTAATAGCTACTAGACGCTCTTGTAAATCTAATTTTGATCCGTCTATTTTAGTCAAAAGAATTTCCCTCCTTTATCAGAATTTGAGTCCACCCTCACGGGCACCCTCAGCTAGCTCTTTCACACGTCCATGGAATATGTATCCACCGCGATCAAAAACTACCTCTTCAATATTTTTTTCTACTGCACGCTTAGCGATTAATTTACCTACTTCACGTGCTGCCTCTTTGTTTCCGCCTTTGCCTTCAAACTCTTTATCAAGAGTAGAAGCACTTACCAAAGTCTTGCCGTTGATATCATCTATGATCTGGGCGTAGATATTATTGGTTGAGCGAAAAACATTCAGGCGCGGACACTCAGGTGTGCCGCTTATCTTGCTACGCACTCTCTTGTGCCTTTTAAGTCTTGACTTGTTGCTGTCAATCTTATTTACCATAAGTTTCGTTCACTCCTTAATTATTATTTACCGCCCTTACCAGCTTTTCCTTCTTTGCGGCGGATCACTTCGTCGACATACTTGATGCCTTTACCTTTGTACGGCTCTGGTGGACGTTTCTCGCGGATCTCTGCTGCGAATTGTCCTACCTTTTGCTTGTCAGCTCCGGAAACGATGATCTTGTTTCCGTCAACTGATGTCGTTACATCTGACATATCTTTCACTGTAACTTGGTGTGAAAATCCTAGATTCATTACAAGGTCTTTGCCCTTTTTCTGTACACGATATCCAACACCATTAACTTCGAGCTCTTTAGTGAAGCCCTTCGTCACACCTTCGATCATGTTAGAGATCAGAGATCTGGTCAGACCATGTAGTGATCTATTTTCCTTATCGTCGTTTGGACGAGTCACTAGGATCTCCTCTCCTTCTTTCTTGATCGTCATGTTTTTGTGAAATTTCTGAGTCAAAGTACCTTTTGGTCCTTTAACTGTCACTTCAGTGCCATTGATTTTTACATCAACACCTGCAGGAATATTTATCGGTTTTCTTCCAATTCTAGACACTTGTGCACCTCCTCTTTATTACCAAATAAATGCTAAAACTTCGCCACCAACATTTTCTTTTCTTGCTTGGCGGTCAGTCATTACGCCCTTTGATGTAGATATGATAGCTATACCAAGTCCTTTCATGACTTTAGGCATATCCTCTACATTTGTATATATACGTAGTCCTGGTTTGGACACACGTCTTAGACCAGTGATTACAGGTCTTTTGTCGTTGCCGTATTTCAATGTAACTTTTATTATACCTTGCTTGCCATCTTCGATGACATTGAAATGCTTTATATATCCCTCGTCCAATAGGATCTGACAAATTGTCTTTTTCATATTTGAAGCTGGGATCTCAACCGATTGATGCTTAGCTGAGCTGGCATTACGGATACGAGTAAGCAAATCTGCAATTGTATCGGTTATCTGCATACAGTGTTTACCTCCCTTTTCTCTCATTTTGAAAGAATAATAAATTTTCTTACCAACTTGCTTTTTTCACGCCAGGGATTTCTCCTTTGTAAGCAAGCTCTCTGAAGCATATACGGCATATACCGAACTTGCGAAGATACGCGTGCGGTCTACCGCAAATTTTGCATCTATTATACTCACGTGATGAAAATTTCTGCTTTCTCTGTTGCTTCACTTTCATTGAAGTCTTAGCCACACTAATCCCCCCTTACTTTGAAAATGGAGCGCCCATCAAACTCAAAAGCTCGCGAGCTTCCTCATCAGTTTTAGCCGTAGTCACGAAACAAATGTCCATACCACGTACTTTATCAACTTTATCATAGTCTATCTCTGGGAAGATAAGTTGCTCTCTGACACCCATGTTGTAGTTTCCGCGTCCATCAAAAGCATTTGGGTTTATACCTCTGAAGTCACGTACTCTAGGAAGCGCTACGTTGAAGAATCTATCCAAGAATTCATACATTTTCTCGCCTCTAAGTGTAACTTTAACTCCGATATTCATACCCTCTCTAACTTTAAAGTTTGCAACGGACTTTTTAGCTTTACATACGATAGGTTTTTGACCTGTGATAAGAGCTAAGTCATTTGATATTGCGCCGATCGCTTTTGAATTTTCTCTAGCTTCACCAGCACCGACATTGATCACAATTTTCTCAAGCTTTGGGATTTGCATCACACTCTTGTAAGAAAACTTGCTCATAAGTGCCGGGCAAACTTTCTCTTTATAATAATCTTTTAGTCTTGCCATCTAACTGCCCTCCTTACAGTGACTTTCCACATTTTTTACAAATGCGTTTTTTCTTACCATCACCGTCAAATTCGTGGCCAATACGTGTTGTCTTATGGCAATGAGGACAAACTATCTGAACCTTTGAAGCATACATAGCAGCTTCGCCCTTCACGATACCGCTTGGATCGCCCATTTTTCTTGGTTTCACATGCTTAGACACGAAGTTTACTCCCTCGATGATCACTTTGCCCTCTTTAGGACTTACAGCGATTACTTTGCCTTCTTTTCCACGCTCTCTACCACTCAATACTTTTACGGTGTCGCCCGATTTTACATGAACCTTTTTTATCATCTCTAAACACCTCCATTAAAGTGTTTCAGGAGCGAGACTCAAGATCTTGTTGTACTCCTTATCACGAAGCTCTCTCGCTACTGGCCCAAAAATACGGGTTCCTCTTGGATTTTTATCCTCTTTGATTATGACAGCTGCATTCTCGTCGAAGCGAATGTATGTGCCATCATCACGGCGTACGCCTTTCTTTGTACGTACTACCACTGCTTTTACTACTTCACCTTTTTTTACGGTGCCGCCTGGTATAGCTTTCTTCACAGAAGCTACTATCACGTCACCTATATTGGCATATCTCTTTCTCGTGCCGCCAAGTACTCTGATGCACATGATTTCTTTTGCACCAGTATTGTCAGCCACTTTGAGATACGATTGTTGTTGTACCACAGTGCGTTCCCCCTTACTTTATTTTGCTTTTTCGATAATCTCTACTAGACGCCATCTTTTGTCCTTACTTAGAGGTCTAGTCTCCATCACACGTACGCGATCTCCTACATGACATTCGTTATTTTCATCATGCACCTTTAGTCTCACTGTGCGTTTCACGATCTTGTTGTACAAGCTATGCTTAACACTATCCTCTACTGCTACTACTACAGTTTTGTCCATCTTGTCACTGACAACTTTACCTACTAGCGTCTTTCTGTTATTTCTATCGCTCACAGTTATATCCCCCTCTCGTCATTAAGCATTAGCGCTTGTCTTTTCATTCTCTGTGAGAATGGTTTTCAATCTAGCGATATCTTTTTTTACTGCGCTAATTCGCATAGGGTTCTCTAGTTGATTTATAGCAAGCTGAAAACGAAGATTAAATAATTCAGCTCTTAAATCATTTAACTTTTGAAGCATTTGATCTCTTGACATCTCTCTGATTTCAGAAGCTCTCATTATTTATCACCTTCCGTTTCATCTTTTTTTACAAACTTGCATTTGATTGGCAATTTATTTGCTGCAAGTCTTAAAGCTTCTCTAGCTGTTTCCTCTGGGACTTCACCCAGCTCAAACATAACTCTGCCTGGCTTAACTACTGCTACCCAGTACTCTGGTGAACCTTTACCTTTACCCATACGAGTCTCAGCAGGCTTCTCAGTAACAGGCTTATCTGGGAAAATCTTTATCCAAACCTTTCCGAATCTCTTACAATAACGTGTCATAGCAACACGAGCAGCCTCGATCTGGTTTGAAGTAATCCATGCTGGTTCAAGAGCTTGTAGTCCGAACTCACCGTATACAACTTTGTTACCTCTAGTCGCTTTACCAGTCATCCTACCTCTTTGAACTCTTCTAAATTTTACACGTTTAGGCATTAACATTACTTTCTGCCCCCTTCCTTGCTAGCTGCACTTTCAGGGCGAGCAGAACCTAAAACCTCTCCTTTATACAGCCATACCTTTACGCCTAAGCGACCATAAGTAGTAGCTGCCTCTGCAAAACCATAATCGATATCTGCACGAAGAGTTTGTAGTGGGATAGTACCCTCATGATAATGTTCTGTCCTAGCGATTTCAGCTCCGCCAAGTCTACCTGAAACTTGAGTCTTTATACCTTTAGCTCCAAATTTCATAGCGCGACCCATAGCCTGCTTCAAAGCACGACGGAATGATACTCTCTTTTCAAGTTGCTGAGCAATACTCTCAGCTATCAACTGTGCATTCACATCTGGTGATTTAATCTCCACTATGTTGATAGACACAGGTTTCTTTAAAAATTTCTCGCATTCTAAGCGAAGTTTTTCGATCTCAGCACCGCCTTTTCCGATAACCATACCTGGTTTTGCACAGAAAATATGCAAGCGTACTTTTGATGCTGTTCTCTCTATTTCTACTTTGGACACGCCAGCAGCTGCAAGCTTGTTCTTTAGCATTTTTCTCAAGTTGTAATCTTCAACCAAGAGATCGCCGAACTCTTTGCCTTTTGCAAACCAACGTGAGTCCCAATCTTTTATGATACCAACACGAATACCGTGTGGATGAACTTTTTGCCCCATAATTTACCTCCTCTTCAAAAATTAATCTCTCTCCTTGAGAACGATTGTTACATGGGATGTTCTTTTCTCAATCCTATAAGCACGACCATGTGCTCTTGGACGTATACGCTTTAAAATCGGTCCAGGACATACAAAACATTCTGCTACATAAAGTCTGTCTACGTCCATGTTATGATTATTTTCAGCGTTAGCTTTTGCCGATTTTAATAGTTTCTCCAAATACTCACACGCCGACTTAGGTGTGAATTTCAATATAGCCATTGCTTCTTCGACTGGCTTGTTGCGAATCAAATCCAATACAACTGAAACTTTTCTTGGAGAAATACGGGCGTACTTCAAATAAGCCCTTGCTTCCATTGTACGACACTCCTTTCAGACTTTATTTGGTTGTTTTTGATCCAGCATGACCTTTGAAAGTTCTAGTTGGAGCAAACTCTCCGAGCTTGTGACCAACCATATCCTCTGTCACGTATACTGGTACGTGTTTGCGACCATCATGAACCGCTATTGTGTGCCCAACAAAGTCAGGAAAGATTGTAGATGCACGGCTCCAAGTCTTCAACACTTTTTTATCTTGCGTCTCGTTCATTTTTTGGATCCTCTTTAAAAGTACCGGTTGTACATAAGGACCTTTTTTTACGCTTCTGCCCATAATCTATAGCTCCTTTCCTAAACCTTATTTGCCATTTCTACGTTTTACGATGTATTTATCGGACTGTTTATGTTTCTTACGTGTCTTGTAACCAAGTGTTGGTTTACCCCAAGGTGTTACAGGTCCTGGACGTCCGATAGGACTCTTACCTTCACCACCACCGTGAGGGTGATCGCATGGGTTCATGACGGATCCACGCACTGTAGGTCTGATACCCATATGGCGCTTTCTACCAGCCTTACCGATCTTCACGTTTTCATGCTCTATGTTACCAACCTGTCCGATAGTAGCCATACACTCGATAGGTACATTACGTAGCTCACCTGATGGCAATCTCAAAAGTGCAAGCTTACCTTCTTTAGCCATTAGCTGTGCCATGTTACCAGCACTTCTAGCTAACTGTGCACCTTTACCTGGATGAAGCTCTACATTGTGTATAAATGTACCTGTTGGTATATCTGCAAGTGCAAGAGCGTTTCCTGGTAGGATGTCAGCATTTTGTCCCGCCATGATCTTGTGGCCTGGTTTGATGCCGTGAGGTGCGATGATGTATCTTTTTTCGCCATCCTCATACTCCACTAGAGCTATGTGTGCACTTCTGTTTGGATCGTACTCTATAGACAACACTGTACCTGGTACATCAAACTTCTGTCTCTTGAAGTCGATCACACGATATTTTCTTCTGTTTCCGCCACCTTTATGACGAACTGTGATTCTACCGTAGCTATTACGGCCTGCATGCTTCTTAAGTGGCTCCAAAAGGCTCTTCTCTGGACCCTTCTTAGAAAGCTCTGAATAATCCACTACCGACATGCCACGTCTTGATGGTGTAGTCGGTTTATAAAATTTAATTGGCATTGTTCTAATTTCACTCCTTATTAGCTTTGCGGGACTTTATCCCATATCTGCTTTATTTTTATTATTGCAGCTGTGTGCTGCTACTGATCATTAGAGCATACTCTCAAAGAAATCGATAGGCTTACTATCCTCAGTGAGAGTCACTATAGCTTTTTTCCATGCTGAAGTGTAGCCTTGAGATCTACCTTGACGACGCAGATGTCCTCTGACGTTCATAGTATTCACTTTGCTTACCTTCACTGGGAAAAGCTCTTCGATCGCTTTTGCAATCTCAATTTTGTTTGCGCTCTTTGCAACCTCGAAAGTGTATTTCTTCATGGCAAATTGAGACATACTCTTCTCCGTTATGATTGGACGGATAATAATTTCTTGTGCTACCATTATGCATACACCTCCTCAATCTTTTTCACTGCATCCTTCACTATCACGAGCTTGCTAGCATTCATGATATCGTATACATTCAATGTATTTACAAGTGCAGTTTTAACTCCAGGAATATTTCTTGCGGAGTTAGTGACTTTAACATTTGACTCAGGTAAAACTATAAGTGGTTTCTTCTCAGCATCGATAGCCTTAAGCATATTCACTATAGTCTTTGTCTTGAAGTCGTCCATGTTTATGGAGTCCATAACCACGATATTGCCTGCTAAAGCTTTGTCAGAGAAAGCTGACTTCATAGCCAAACGTCTCTCCTTTTTGTTCACAGAGAAACCGTAGTCCCTTGGCTTTGGTGCAAACACTATACCACCGTGTGTCCACTGTGGAGCTCTGATAGAACCTTGACGTGCGTGACCTGTGCCTTTTTGTCTCCAAGGTTTTCTACCACCACCTGATACTTCAGCGCGTGTAAGTGCTGACTGTGTGCCTTGACGCTGGTTAGCCAAGTAATTCACTACCATCTTGTGTATTAAGCTAGCATTAGGCTCAATTCCAAATATAGCATCGGAAAGTTCGATTTGCTCTACTTCTTTACCTTGCATATCAAGTACGGCTATTTTAGACATGTTAACTCCTCCTTTCCTTATGCTTTCACACTGTCGCGGATAGTCACTGTGCCACCATTTGGACCAGGGATAGCACCTTTTATCGCGATCAAATTGTTTTCGTTGTCAATCTTCACTACAGCAAGATTTTGTACTGTGACTTTCTCGCAGCCCAAATGTCCTGCCATTTTCTTGCCCTTCCACACTCTAGATGGAGTAGAGCAAGCGCCCATAGATCCACCGTGTCTTGCGACTGGTCCTGATCCGTGAGACTCTTTCAGACGTCTGAAGTTCCAACGCTTAATAACGCCTGCGTAACCTTTACCTTTGCTGGTACCAGTTACATCTACTTTGTCACCTTCAGCGAAGATGTCCACCTTTATCACATCACCCACATTGAATGCATCTGTGTCGTCCAAACGAAACTCCTTGAGCACTCTCTTTGGTGCGACGTCTGCTTTTGCAAAGTGACCTTGCATAGCAAGTGTGATGTTCTTTGGTTTGTCATCAAACTTCTCTGAACGTGAACCCTTTTTGTACTTTAACTTAATGTCCCCGAAACCCATCTGTATAGAGTTGTATCCGTCGTTGTCCACAGTTTTCTTTTGTGATACAACACATGGACCAGCCTCTACTACTGTAACTGGGATAACGTTTCCATGTTCGTCAAAGACTTGAGTCATACCGACTTTTTTTCCAATGATTGCTTTTTGCATAAAAATTCCTCCTGTTAGGTTATTGGTTGGCAATGTGCCAACATGACCCCGGCTGTTTATAATTTGATTTCAATATCAACACCAGCAGGGAGCTCTAATTTCATCAGAGAGTCAACAGTTTTATTTGATGGTCTCATGATGTCGATAAGTCTTTTGTGTGTTCTCATCTCAAACTGCTCACGACTGTCCTTGTACTTATGTACAGCTCTCAAGATCGTAACAACTTGCTTCTCAGTAGGCAACGGCACTGGTCCAGAAATCTTTGCTCCAGAACGTTTTGCTGTCTCAACGATTTTTTGTGCCGATTGATCCACCAATTGATGATCATACCCTTTAAGTCTTACCCTGATTTTTTCCTTGACTGCCACTATAGATCGCCTCCTTAAAAAATTTGGCGGGCCATTTTCAAACTTTAACACCCACCCGGGTGTTCCAATCTCATTTAGATAAAAACCCGGACGTATCTCTGACGAGACGCTCCGGATTGATAGAACAAAATGAAAAAAAGTTTATCAATACCGCCCGGTTTAAAATCGGACATACTCCACGGAAATTACCCGGTCAACCGCCGGCAACCTTCCGCTTCAACGCATATCTTTTCGCATTGCGGCGCCTTTGGGGAAAGGTCAGTCCCGTCGGACTTCCCGTGCGCCGTTCATGCCCCGTCGGACATTTGAGCGCACCCTTGAGAGCACAGCAATAGCAAT
>Ga0255062_10000043_pt1 | contig 17764 bp, 18 predicted proteins | sample 177RNAGHGhighgp2_FD_183092 | JGI IMG/M metagenome (GOLD analysis project Ga0255062, IMG submission 183092) | Metatranscriptome of sheep rumen microbial communities from Palmerston North, Manawatu-Wanganui, New Zealand - 1770 RNA GHGhigh gp2... | ecosystem: Host-associated > Mammals > Digestive... | reverse complement strand
TCCATATTCCATGAATCTTTCTCACTATCGACAAACACGGGCGTTGCCCCTTGATAAACAATAGGGTTGGCACTGGCCGAGAAAGTCATGGACTGGCAGATCACCTCGTCGTCGCGACCGACACCCAAGTTGACAAGCGCCAGATGGATTGCTGCCGTACCTGAACTCAAGGCGACAACATGCTTGCCATTCTCGCACAACGCCTCCAGGTCCTTTTCAAATGCGTTCACATTGGGGCCAAGGGGAACAACCCAGTTGGTATCAAATGCCTCTTGTATATACTTCATTTCCTGTCCACTCATGTGGGCAAGACAGAGCAAAATCTTATTATCAGTCATATCTATATAATGATTTTAATTGTTCTTCACTTTTCTGGTGCGTGACCAGGATACACATGATGATGTGAGATCAGGTCACGGATAATCATTTCACTGGCAGCAGCCTGATTTCGGTCCGAGAGTGGAAAATTGGTCACTGTCTTCACGCCGGGGATATAACTGTCACCAGTAAACACAGCATCCCCAACGACCCATGTCACGCACGACGGGCTGTGGCCGGGGGTGAAAACTGGCACAGCTTGACAACCATCAAACAGGTCAACCCCTCTACGGTCCTCAACCTGGATGACATTCTCAGGCGCTTGCAGGATAAAAGGGTCCTTGATATACCGAGAGAAATTTCTTTTATCGTTGAGCAACTCTTCTTTCCCTCCCTCGTTGGTCAAAATTGCCATTGATGGATATAGGGTCAGTAAGGCGTTTAATCCGTAGATGTGGTCATAGTGTCCATGGGTGAGCATAACGCCTCTCAGGGTCGTGCCACCAATGAAATGAAGCAATGGCTCCACGTCACCGCAATCTACCAGCCATGAGATACCATCATGTGAGATGACATAGCTGCATGACCGATATAACGTATTGACCACCTGATGGATTTCCACAGCGTTACTCCTTATTTCTTTAACCAATACAAGTCACACCTCCATTCAGCTCACTGCATGTGGAGATAGAAATAAGAATCACGGTCAAAGACCTTCTTATTGGTCTGGACCCTTGTGCACTCCACATGGCTTGCTCGCTCAATGACTTCATCGAGGAATTCTCCAAACATGGGACCACACAACATCTGCGGAATCTCTATCGCGGGTGCCAGATTATACTCGATGAGCAATGGCTCTCCGTCTGGCAATACGGTAATATCCCATCCGATGTAATCAAAATAAGGTAAACGACGGTGCAACTTCAGCAACGTGTCAACCACAACCGCATAATTGGGGATAACCAGATTCTCAACACCAGTAAGCTGCTTCAGCGAGAAGACCTCCATGTTCATGTAACGGCACACACGGTCATCCACCACACCATTGGCATCGATCAGGCAGCATCCGCCACCCTTTGAAAGATTATCCCTGATGGCACCTTTATCTCCAAAACGCAATGCAGCAAAAGGATACAAAAAGTGATAGCTGCCATCAAGCCGACGATAAGTATATAGACGCATCGTGTTCAATGAAGTGGGATTGACACGCTGGATGTCGGGATGCTGAACGACCTTCTCCTGCACTATAAAGTTGATTGAATAGCGGTCAAATAGTGCAATGAGGCTTTCCTTATTCTTGTTGCTGATTCCTTCCACCCCATCACCATTGCATGTTTCAACGGTAGGCTTGATAATCATCTCAGCATCTGAGCTGGCAACAAGTGAAACAGCTTCATCCTTAGTAATCTCTTGACCATCATGATAAAAATGGCCATGAATATTCTTCACAACCGATACTGGTTGCTTCACGCCGGGGAACAATTCACTGTATATGTTTTTGTCCAGATAGGGCGTGATAAAGTCATGACGATTAAGGGCCGGTATCACAAAGAAGTAATACACATCCATCGGCAGATACTTGTCGCTGTGCACACCATTAAGTCGCGAGTAGTAGTCGTCAAACATCATCGACACTTTAAATCCGCGTTCCTGATAATAAGGCGACAGCTCCTTCTTGTGAGCCTTATAGTTGAAGTCCGGAGCCATCACATGGTCCTTAAAATACCAGTCACCCCAATAAAACTCCTTGTTGTTATTAATATATTTATCCATATTGATTCTATCCAATTAATATATTACCATGTCACTGACTTTCACATCGCTGGCATAGAATTCCATGCTCGCCCATGCAAGTCCCACACCGAAACCACACGCAATGCAATGGTTATCGGATGCTCCAGACAATTTCTCGCGACAACGCGACACCATCGTCAAGGGAATGGATGCACTGGTGACATTGCCATAGTCTTCAAGACAATAGGGTGTCTTCTCGGCAGGTATTTTGATTGCCTTGCGTATCTTCTCATCGATAAATTTGTTGGCTTGATGCAGTAACAATAGGTCAACTGTCTCAACGTCAATATCAAAAGTTGCGATCAGTTCCTTTAATGAACGGGGAGGTTGCTTGATAGCAAAGCCAAACACATCCATGCCATTCACAATCATGTCAACTCCACGCCTGAACACACCAGGCGACACCTCTTTCTCTTCAAGCGAGTCAACAGTAACCGGATTACGCATTCCACCGTATGGTGCCCACACCGCATCAAAACCACTACCGTCAACACCGTACATAAAATTCATGGGCCTGCTGCGCTCTGGATCATATTCAAGAGCAGTTGCAGTAGCAGCATCGCCAAACAGAGGGCGCACAGCAGGATCGCGCTGATTGCGGTTCTGGGTATTGGTCTCGGCGGCCACCAGAATAGCACGTTTAAGAGTCCCATGTGACATCATCGATGATACTATACTCATGCCATAGACCCACCCTGAGCAGCCGAATGGAAGGTCAAATACACAGCAATCGCTACGCAACTTGAGACGATCCTGCAAGACGCATGCCGTCTGTGGTGCAATGTAGTCTCTTGAGGTGCAGACGTAGGCAAAGCAGTCCACATCCTCTGGTTTCCACCCCATGTCAGAGAGCAATTTCTCGACAGCCTTGACGGTCAGGTCCGAGGCTGTAGTACCCTTCTCCACCTTGCGGTGTCGTTCAATACCTGTCGATGCTATTACCTTCAAGGCCTCGCTCTCATCCTTATAGATAGGTAGTGAGCGATTCTCCTCAACCATAGCCGGTACACAGGCGCTCATACCAGCGATTCGGACATTATTGATAGTTAGCTGTGACATTGTTCTTTATGTTGATGTATTGTTATTGCTTGAGTTTCAACCTTTGGATTTTACCCGATAAAGTGCGGGGAATGCTGTCTATCCATTCCCATTCAACGGGTATCTCATGGGGGGGCAATAGCTGGACCAGGCGATGCTTGATGTCGTCAATAGATATATCGGTGTCACCTTTCACAAGAAAGGCTTTGGGCACTTCGCCCAGTACGCCATTAGGATCGTTCACAGCGACACAAGCACAATCTTTCAAGCCCAGCGACATGATGGCATCCTCAATGGTTGCGGGGCTCACTTTTTCACCTCCCACGTTGATAAGTTCTTTCTTGCGACCTGTCAGATAGAAGTTGCCATCCTCATCCTGATGCCCCCAATCCCCTGTTCGGAACCATTCACCATAAAATGCGCTCTCATTATCCTTGTCCAGATAATAGGAACAGCACACCATATTGCCGCGCACGCAGATTTCACCGTCAATTCCAGGATCAAGTTGTTGGCCTTTCTCGTCAAGGACTCGCACTTCAACCAAGGCAGATGCTGGACGCCCCACGCTATCAAGGTTGTTGGCATTGGCATGAAATTCACTGAACAGAGCTCTGGAAGCCTCTGTGAGACCATAATGCATACACACTCGCGTAGTCGGGAAAAGTTCCATGAGCAACTGCTTGTCTTCTATTGGCATTGCAGCACTGCCGATTTCTATATAACGCAACTGATCGGCAAACTTACCAATGCGCCTGCCACTGAATCGCTTGATATATTGCCATGCAGCCGGTACCATTCCAAATCCAGTAACACGCTCCTTCTCAAGCACAGTGAAAAAGTGTTTGAGATTAGCAAAATTGCTGACTAACACAAGGGTCGCCCCAACAGAAAAGACACAACGCAATCGCCCCAAGCCGAATGAATGACTCAACGGTAACGCCAGAGCCTCAATATCATCAGCCTGAGTACCGATGAACCCATTGGTATTATATGCCGAACCCGAGATATTGGCATGAGACAGGCACACCCCCTTGGGTGCACCAGTCGTGCCAGTTGTAAACATCACGTCAGCTACATCGGTCGAATGCAACTGAGGCAATTCTAACACGCCCTGACTCTCTTCCTGCGGAACATCACCGAAAGGTATCCATCTGCACGCTCCACCCTGATAAGCGTCTCCAAAACAGACGACAGGTTTCACTACGCCAATGATGTAGTCCAACCGTTCACGGGGAGCAGCTGAATCTACGACCACATTAACGATACCCAACAGATGAGCAGCGAAATAGACATAGATGAATTCTTGCTCTTTCTGAGCTGATAGCAAGATCCTATCACCGGCTTGCAGGCCGAGTGTTTGCAGGAATGACGCACAAGTCTTTATTCTTGATGCTAACTGAGAATAGGTAATTCGAGTGTCACCCTCGACAAGTGCAATCTTGTCAGGGGTGTTTGTCGCATGGGCATCAATGTCACACAGCAGAGTGCTGTGAGGCACCTTAATCATGTAATAACTTGTTGACTTCTTGGACTAACGACTCAACAGAGGTCAAGTCAAAAAGATCCTCAAGCGGGAACTCAACTCCGAGTTCCTGCTCTATCGTACTGATAATCGCCAAATTACCCACAGAGTCCCACTCAGGTATATCTCCTGAGGACAGAGAATCTGTGATCTTGGCAAGGTCCACATTCAGGACCCGGGCAATGATTTCCTTTACCCGTGATTCCATCAATTGAAATAGGATGTTATTTGTGTTTCTTCACTACGATATCAAACAGATCTTGGATAGTCTCAGATTTGAGAATATCATTTCCCTTGATGATCACATCATATTCATCGTCAACCATAGCAATGATCGACAGCGCAGTCAACGACGACCACTCATCAAGCTCCTTGAATCTTGTACTCGCTACAATCACTTCGGGGTCTGTCTCATCAAACTGAGCAGCAAAGTTTTCAATAAAATCTTCTATATTCATAGTCATTTTCATTTCCTGTTGTAAGATACCGTCTCATCATTGTTATCAATAATGGCTGGCAAAAGTACACACTTTTTTATAAACGACCAAAAAAAGTCATTATTCTTTAAAACTAAATTGAGAAACCTCCATCAATGACCAAGTCATGACCCGTAAGCCAGCTTGCAGCGTCACTGAGCAGATAGATAATTCCATTTGCTATGTCTTCAGGACGTCCATATCGACCCAATGGATACTTCTTGGCATCCTCGGCAAGTTGCTCGTCGGTGATGACTCCTCGATGGATCAACGGTGTGTCCACCATTCCGGGACAGACACTGTTGACACGCACTTTACGGGCAGAGTACTCCCGAGCAGCATACTTCATCACACTATTCAAAGCGGCCTTAGATGCTCCGTACACACCATTACCTGGCATATAACTGTGAGTACCACCTATCGAAGCCACCAGGACAACCGAGGCATTCTTGTTAAGAATCTTCTTCTTATACATTAGGCGCATCAGCTCAACTGGTGAAAAGAAATTAACCTCAAACATGCTGTCAAACTTGTCACGTGTGCCGAATTGCAATGGCAGCGTCACCGAATTGCCTGCACACAACACAGCACCGTCAAGAGCTGGCAGCTCACTCAACAAGCGATTGACGTCCTCTTGACAAGTCAAGTCTGCAAGGCAATGACAGTGACCGCCATCAACAGGTGCCAACTCATCTACAGTCTCTTGAAGGCGAGACTGGTCACGCGCGGTAACCACAACCCGTGCGCCCATACGAGAGCAATTAATGGCCGTAGTTCTCCCTATGCCCGACGAAGCCCCAGTAACCAGAATGGTCTTTCCCGCAAGGGAGAATGGATTATAATTATTATTTGTAACCATATTTCTTATCAATCAATTATTTAAAATCAAACTTCTTAGCCGGCACCCCAATATAGGTACACCCATCCTTCGGCTTAGTCATCAACACACTACCAGCCCCAAGCGTAACATGATCACCGATACTGATCTGCTGCAGGACAATACTGCCCACACCAAGCAGGTTACAATCACCGACAGTGACTGCCCCTGACAAATGTACACTGGGCATCAGCACATTGAAATCACCTATCACATCATCGTGCCCAATGACATTGGATCCATTGAACACGTTAAAATTACCAATCGTCACATCACACGTCACGCTGCAATTATTCTGAATAATGTTCCCTTCGCCAATCTTAAAAGTCTCGGGATCAAGAACCTTGAATGATGGTGCAATAAGATTAGGATAACTTATATTAGGATTGGTAATGCTATCACGAATTAGCTTTCTAATCTTTGGATCGCCCACTGCAATAGCAAGATCAAGTGGTTCATCAACAGCATTCAATGCTTCTTTTCCCCCTAATACACATCCATAGTGAGAAACTTTAGAACCTACAGGAATATTATCATCAAAAAAACCTATGATTTCCCATTTATGAGCATTTTCCTTATTGATGCGATGGATGCCTCCTGCAACTTCGCGACCAAATCCACCTGCCCCGTATATCGCAATCTTCTTTGTCTTAGTTTCAATGATAGGATTTTCAAAGTTCAAATCCACACTATGACGATAAACCGGGAAGAATGATACATCACATTTAAATGCAGGTTCTTTCTCTTTTCTCCAATCTATCAATTGGTTATACATTCCCAAATTGAATATTTCTTGACCAATTGAGAACTGGAAATCACTGTTCCTGTTGAATGCTGCCTTAAATTTGTAGAGATTATCCTCTCCAGATCCTACTCCTCCACCCAAGTGAAAAACCTTGAAACCTTGCTCACATCCCCACAACGCAGCCTCATACAACAACAGGTTGGTCGGTGCCAGTTTGCGATATTCCTTTACCGTTCCAGATAAATGATAATGCATCATAGCATTACTGTACAGCATAATGGAAATAGCTATAATCTCTCCATCAAGCAAAGCATAAAACACCTCGGTTTTATCGCTCAAGTTCTCAATAATAGAACGATAAAATGGTTCCTTGAAGAAATAATAATCTACTGCATTATCATTCCTCATGGTTTCATCATAGATCTGCTTGAACCTTGACATCAACTCCTTTGTGGGTTTGCTATGCTCAATCGTCACACCACTCTTGAGTGCCTTACGAATCATGTTCCGGTTCTTACTCGTAATGTTTTGCCAGATCAAGTCCTTCCCACCGAGGTCAATAGCTATTGTCTTACCCAAATCAATAACTCGGCTCACATGCTTCATTAATTCAGCATTTTTCAATACTGGACTATAGCGCACAAAGTTGCTCACATAGTTATGATTGAGCATGAAGTCCTTATACTCAAGATAAAACGATTGCAGGTTCTGGGCATTTACATCACCCTCAAATATCCATCCGCCATATCCATAAGGCGTTGCCAGATCATACCATTTTCTCGACTGGATTTTACCTGTAGTCCATGGTAACAGAGACAAATCTCTGCGCATCGCGACATAAAGCCCCCGCATAGCATCCATCTCACTATAGATCAGCAAGGGTTCTCCGTCACCATGCAGCATGAACCCTTCGACATACCCATGTGAATAATACACATCATGGTTGCTGAACGAGGTAAAGACACTATCCCACTCCTCCTTCTGATTGAATAGTACTAACTTTATCATTGATCTGTCCTATCTGCTATTAATGATGTTTGCCAGCTGTATCATTTCTGACTTGCTATATCTTGCGTCACAATGTATCGACAACATCCTTTCCGAGAAATCAACCACCTCGAGATTTTTATTATTTGGGACATTCCATAAAATTGCTGGATAAACGTCATGGTGTATCAAGAACGACCTAAAATCATTTCTATCTTCTGCCGAGTCAAACAGCATAGTAAACGAAAATGGATTACAGTCAGCACTTTCAGCTTCAAGAACTGCCATAGGGTGACATTCTTGCACCTTTTCCTTCAGGATTACCCGGTTCTCTTCTTTTAGTTTATACCATTGTGCTACATCAAATTGTTTAATATACTCAGACGACTCGTTATCGATTGCAGAGATTTCAATCTTGTCAAATTTGTCTTCTGTAGAGACTAAATCCCTTCTAAAAGCCTGTTTATCTTCAATCTGATTATTGAGATACAAAGCCTTTGTCCTCATCGCACTCCAGCGTACAGAGGCAAGCAATTCATTCTCAGATGTCAAAGCTGGCATCGACTGCAATTTCAATCCTTTGGGTGACCACAAGATGCCTCCCTCAGCCAATGGAAGTGTCTTTCTTAATGATGCTATACACCAGTCAGCATCACTGTTTTTCGCCCAATCGCCTATCAGGTCATGAGTGTGGTCCTCTATCACAGGAACGGCGATATCCCTATTACTTCTTTTCGCCCTTAATCCAAAGTAATTTACCCTTAACAACACATCACCATCTTGATATGGCAATGATAGGAGAGCGTCATAATCATCGGCAAGTGGATAATCTGAGTAAAACTTCAACTGAATGCCATCTCGTTCTATCGAAGAAAGCACTTCATAACAGAAATAATCGGGAACCCACAAACGCTTCCATCTGTTCTGCCTATAAAGATCTAAAAGGGCTTGGCGACCGTCAGCATAATATACCGCATCAGGATAATACCTAACTATTGTTCTGACAGGATTATCCTGAATTGGCAAATAATGGAAATCAGAGCCAAACTCCTTCATTTATCTCCCTCGGAATTCCAAGAAGCGGTCAATTGCCATTTCCTCTTTATAGTTCTCAAAAAGTTTATGGACATCATATACAGGCTCATAACCCAATTCTTTTTTTGCATTGGTTATATCCATGAGGAAACCACCACCACTCTTTCTGTCAGGATCTATATATTCAATGATTGATGGACTCTCTTTTGGAGAGAACACATCAATAATGGCTTGACATTGTTCTTGGAGCGTTACAGGAATTCCGGTGCCCACATTATAGAAACCACTGGTGCGATCGACTAACACTGCTTTACATATCATCTGAGCGCAATCATATACATGAACCATGTCTTTTGCATAGTTGGGATCGCCCCAGATAGTTAAAGGCTTACCCTGTATTGCATTATTGATCTGCTTATACAATGGACGCATTGTCTTCACGCCATTAGGAAAATAGTATTGATAAGGACTATACTCATAGATTGTTGGGAAACGGAATACAAATTTTTTTATACCAAATTCTTGATAGTAATGCTCCATCATCTCAATAGCACAATTCTTTGCAATCACATACACAGCGTGATCACCAGTATAGGCGAAATTTGGTTTATCGTATGGATCCAACACATGATCTTTGGGATACAGAGATACGTCAAACACAGTTTGACTGAACATTAAACGGTCAGCCTTGACTTTTCGGCAATACTCCAGCACATTTGTAGTGCCAACTACTATACTGTCAATATACTTGCGAGGATGATATTCACTCATATATGAGGGAATCTCAGCCGCCAAATGTATAACAGCATACACATTGTCTTTGGGCAAAACTTCAAAATCTTCAGCCCTTGTCAGATCTACCGAATAATAAGGGACCCCAAGTTTTGTCCAATAGTCGGTTTTTCTGCGACCAGAGGCAATCACTTGATACTCAGCCTTATTAAAAAAATTCAAGGCGTACAACGTCAAGTATGAGCCAACATTGCCAGTTGCACCGAAAATAATAATTTTCTTTCGTTCCATAATAATCCTATTTTTTGTTTCTAAATTGCGACTCAAACATCTGGATGGCCTCTGTCTTGCGTTCATTCCAACCAAGATCATCCACTTCATTCTGGAGACCATTTCCGATGTCCTTGGATGACAATACATTTTTTACTGTCATGTACAATATCTTCAAGTCAAGTAAAAAAGAAAGATGATCCACATACCACACGTCATACTTAAATTTTGTGCTATAGGCCATAACATTTCTGCCATTCACTTGAGCCCAACCTGTTATGCCTGGTCTAACCTCATGACGACGAGCCTGTTCTTTATCATACAGTGGCAAGAACCAAGTGAGCAATGGACGAGGACCTATCAAAGCCATGTCGCCCTTTAAGACATTGATGAGTTGAGGTAGTTCATCTATGGATGCTGAGCGAACAATTCGACCTATTCTTGTCAAACGTACATTGTTTGGCAACAGTTCTCCATTTGCATCTTTTTCGTCAGTCATCGTTTTAAACTTGATGACTTTGAAGATTTTCCCATTCAAGCCAGGACGCTCCTGTAAGAAAAACGCACCAGCTCCTTTATTGGTAAAATGAAGTAAAACAGTAAATACCAACAAGATCGGACTCACACAGATGAGACCAATTAACGCTAACGTGAAATCTATTATTCTTTTAAAGCAATTCTTATACATATAACAACACTAATTGCCGGTGAATTCTTTCATCGTTGCCTGACCCTCCTGAGAGATTCCTTCATGTACAAGGACTTTACGTATCGAGATGAACAGTATTTTCAAATCCGTCAACAAGGTGCAGTGATCCACATACCACACGTCAAGCTTGAACTTGTCCTGCCATGATACGGTATTACGGCCATGGCATTGGGCCCAACCTGTAATTCCAGGACGGACCTCATGTCGACGAGCTTGCTCAGGGCTATAAAGCGGCAGATATCTTTTCAACAAGGGGCGAGGACCGATCAGAGCCATATCTCCTTTAAGAACATTGATCAACTGTGGCAATTCGTCTATGCTCGTTGAACGGACAAATTTGCCCACGCGTGTAAGACGGTCCTCATCAGGCAGCAAGTTACCCTCTGCATCCCGTTCATCGGTCATTGTCTTGAACTTGATGATCTTGAATATTTTAGCATCCTTTCCTGGACGTTCCTGCAGGAAAAATGCACCTGCGCCCTTGTTTGCAAAGTGAAGCCAAATGGTCACCATGAGCAATAGTGGAGATATGCAAATCAAAGCAACAAGTGAAATAGAAAAGCCTAATACCCGCTTGATATAATCCCTATATATGCTTTTCATTAAATAACTCTCTTCAAGTGCGTGTTGATCTATAGACTCACTGCATGATTGGACACTTCGACCAATCCATCTGTTCTTCTGCCTGAACAATTGACAGAAAATCTCGGGATCGAATAAGGCGACACATCCTATCAAATGCCGTATGCTTTCCAATGTTAGACTTCAAGTGTCGCTTGTAGCGGTTCATCAGTGTTCCGGGCTCCTTAAAATAATCCTCATACTCCTTTCTCGTCATCATCTTCTTGCTTGATGGAATCAAGTCTCCAATATGGAAATAGCAGATGTTGTAATCATGTTTGTCCATCTGACTATTCACAAACCATAACGGGAAAAAGCGAAAATAGCCACCACCCGAGAAAGCGATATCCTTACCCATGATATTAGCCATCACAATAGGAAACTCTTTGATTGTCCTATTTTGAGTTTTAATTAACGTTGGACACTGATGGCCAAAATCGGGGAACCCTCCAAAGTCCCTTAATGCAGGAAATACCGAAGCATCACATTCAATACCACATTGAGCCAGGACATCAAACGCCCACTTGTTCTCGTTGCCAATAGAAAATGCCGGAGCTCGATAGCTTCTCACCTTGCTTCCGAGACACTGCTCAAGTGAATCAATTGCCTGACGAGTATCTTCATAGGCTTCTTCAGGAGTCATTTTATTGAGCCACGTGTGGATATTAGAATGGCAACCGATATCTTGACCTCGCTGCTGAATGCGTTTCACCACATCAGGGAAGTTCTTTGCCATCATCCCGACAATAAAGAAGGTAGCCTGTAACTGGCGCTCTTCAAGAAGATCAAGTATCTCTCCAAGATAGCGGTCAAACGTATCATAGCGTTCTTTGCGACCACCATCATAGGCTTGCTCGATGAACCATTCCTCTATGTCAAAGGTCAAAATATTCATGAGACCGTTTTCAACTGATTTTCAGCACAACCGCGCCCCAAGAATAACCGACGCCAAAACCACATAACAACACATTGCCTTTAAGCCTGTTTTCCCTCTGAGCCTCTGTCAAGCACACTGGTATGCTGCTTGAAACAGTATTCCCCACGTTTTCCATAAACATGAAGAAGCGATCCTCTGGGATGCCCATCTTTTTTCTTAAGAAGTCAAGCATATACTGATTAGCCTGATGAAGGACAAACAGATCAATATCTTCTTTGGCAAGATGATTCTTTTCAAGGACTTCGTTGACCACCTTTGGAACGTTTCTCTGCGTGAAGACATAGATTTGTGCTCCGTTCATGTATAGGTGATCAGACGATACAGGATTTCCATTCTTGTCAAAGGTCACATCATTCTGCTTCTCACGCAATCTTGACGCACCAGATTTGACGATCAAATTATTGGCACCCTTGCCATTAGTACCGAGTGCAAAATCACAAATCTCTATTTGGCCTTCACTTGAGACCAATGTTGCCGATGCCGCGTCACCAAAAATCGTGCGATTTCCCTTATCTCTTGGATGTAGGTACTTGTTATAGGTCTCTGACGTCAACAGCAGCACATTATCAGCGACTCCGCCAGCGATCAACCCCTTAGCGACAGCCAAGCCATACACAAAGCCGGAACAGCCAAGGTTGAAGTCAAAGGCACCAATGTCCTCTCTCAGGCCCAGACGTTCCTGCAATAGGCAGGCCGAAGTCGGCAGAAAATAATCAGGGCTCTGAGTGCACAATATCACAAAATCAATTGAGGACCGATCAATATTGTTCTCCTCTATCAACCGTTGAGCAGCCTTCTCGGCCAGGTCAGTGGCTGTCTCGTCATCGGCAGCCACATGACGCTGTTTCACGCCCACCTTCTCAGTAATCTTCTCTACCGACCACTCAGGAAAGTCGCGGACAATCTCCTCATTGGTGACAATCCTCTCTGGCAAGAAATATGTTATATGCCGGATATACGCTTTCTTCATCTGTATTAAGTTCTATGCGCTCTTATGAACTTTGAATATCTCGTTTCAATGTTAATTAACGAAGAGACTTAACATACTCAAACAAATCGTTCACTGTCTCTGTCTGGCTCATATCTTCAACATCAACAATGACTCCATATTCCTCATCTATCATTGAGACCAACAACAGCACCATTACAGAATCCCATTCCTCAAGCTGTGAATAGACAGTATCGGCCGTGATGCTGGCAGGGTCAGTCTCTTCAAACAAATTTGCAAATTTGCTCACAAAATCATTTAGTTCCATTCTCTATACATTTAACAGATCTAAAAACCTTCTCAAAAACTCAGTTATTGATTTACATTCAACACAACGCCAGCCCATGAATAACCGACACCGAAACCACACAGCATGACCTTACCTTTCACCCGGTTTTCCTTTCTGGCCTCTACGAGACTAATTGGTATAGTGTTAGATGCCGTGTTACCAAAGTTCTCTAAATATATACAGAAACGGTCTTCTGCTACGCCCAATTTCTTTCTCAAGAAATCAAGCATGAAGCGGTTGGCTTGATGAAAGACAAATAAGTCTATATCTTCTTGATTAAGATTGTTCTTAGCCAACACATCCTTGACCAACTTGGGCACAATTCTCTGGGTGAATACAAAGATCTGTGCTCCATTCATGTACATGTGGTCTGATGATACAGGACTGCCATTCTTATCAAACGTGAGGTCATTCTGACGCTCGGGCATCCTTGATGCACCAGATTTAACTATGAGATTGTTAGCTCCGGCTCCGTCTGTACCGAGCACAAAATCCATAATTTCGGCACGTCCTTCTGTTGAAACGACAGTAGCCGTTGCTGCATCCCCAAACAGTGTTTGGTTTCCCTTATCCTGCGGGTGGAGATAACGAGTGACGTTGTCTGCAGTCAGCAACAACACATTGCTGGCCAGACCTCCCATGATCAGACTTTTTGCAATTGCTAAACCATAGACATATCCTGAGCATCCCAAGTCTATGTCAAATGCCCCAATGTCTTTTCTCAGACCTAAGCGGTTCTGAAGTACGCAAGCCGTGGACGGCATAAAATAGTCAGCACATTGAGTACACAGCACAACAAAATCAATAGATTCACGTTCAATTCCACTCTCGTCAAAAAGAGCATTTGCTGCTTTCAGAGCCATGTCTGAAGCCGTTTCCCCAGGAGCTGTGCGATGACGCTGTTGAATACCCACATTATCCGAGATTTTCTCAACAGCCTTCTCTGAAAAGTTCTTGACGATATCCTCGTTAGTAACTATCCTCTCTGGCAAATAATAGGCCACATGCTTGATATATGCCTTTTCCATCTTTTTCAAACCCTTGACCAAGTTCTTTAAACAAGATAATTACTCGTTACCATGACTTTAACGAAGTGAGTTGACGTACTCAAACAGATCCTTCACTGTCTCTGTTTCGCTCATTTTTTCTACGTCAACAATAACGCCATACTCCTCATCTATCATCGATACCAACAACAGCACCATTACAGAATCCCATTCTTCAAGTTGAGAATATACCGTATCGGCATTGATGCTGGCGGGATCAGTTTCTTCAAACAGATTTGCAAATTTGCTCACAAAATCATTTAGTTCCATTTTTGAAAATTATTATTATTGTTAGTAATCAATTAAGTTTTTATTTTGTCACCTCACATCAAATGACATGAGTGAGAAACTCCAATTCTTTGAATCTGCTATTCCTTGAAACTTTTCTCTTTCCTGATCGTTCAAGAGAAAATAGACCAAGGGCAGCCTTTTGGGAACCATCTTTTTAGGCAACTTCAAGAGCAAGCCCTGCATCAGATGCATGAAACCTACATATAAGATGGCATCTACCGATTCCTTGCGCATTATATATCGGCAAGCCTGAACCAGCGATCGATAGGACTTCATTCCATTTTTACGGCAGTCCATCAGGTAAGCAACAAGTTTACCTTCTTCCTGATAGATCCTATATGAGAATCGGGTTGTACCCAGGTTAACTTTCTTATACTCTGGACTACCAAAACGCTTATTAAAGGATTCATCACCCACATCACATGAGAGAAGTCGTTTTTCCTCCTTAGTGTCAAACAACGACGAGAACACGCCATTAAATGCGACATGTAAATGTAAGGCACAGCGCCATGACGCGTCTATAATACGAGGAAGGGACCTGCCTATGGTCTTTGATAAAGAAATGGGCAAGACATAATATGACAGATCATCTATCAGCCTTTCCTTGTTTATTTTCAACGCATACTTAACTGAGTTATGGTTTGGCACGCCGACCTGAATATCAAAGCCGTCCTCTGCCACTCGCTTTCTCAAGCCATTAAACATCATAGCCATGAGCATCACATTCTTACGAAATTTCTTGCGTACAAACGTGCTTCCGCTGACAACAACATTCAAGCCATTCTCATACCGCATGGGGGTGAACGTGTTGAAAGCCATGAGCTCACCATTCTGGTCAAATATCAGAGCATGATAAGCATATCCCCAGGGGTTAGACACATACCACCCGTTCAGCAAGTGTTCGACTGTGACATTCAACCCGAAAGACTCGTTGAATCCATCGGCTACTTTTTGCCAGACTTCACCATCTATCTCATGAGTCAGTTTAATGACTACCGATTCTCCCATGCAATCTCTTATTCTCAATTTGTTGAAGTGATACTATCCAGCAATTCCAACATCAGGTGCTTGACCTTGGTATGCTCAAAATACTGAAGCACAAATTCTCGCCCTTCATGGCCATAACGGCGGGCTTTCTCTTTATCATTAAACACCATAATTGCATCAGCGATTGACTCTGGCTCAATATCACAGTAAATGCCCGTTTCATTCTCAATAATGGAATCAATGCAACCTGTTGAACGCGATACAATAACCGGTAAAGCCATAGCTGAGGCTTCAAGTACAACCGTCGGGAAACCTTCTCTATATGAAGGCAGGACAAAGGCATCCATCACAGTATAGTAATTCTGAATCTCGGAATAGTCCACTCGTCCTGTAAAAATCACATCCTTTGATTCTTTCAGGAAATTGATTGTATCTTCAGGGAGAGCGTCACGTTGCTCGGGATTACCTATCACAAACAGTTTCAAAGGCATATCAGGTCGCTTCTCTCTCAGCAATTTAATAGCACCAACCAATTCTGTGACGCCCTTGTCCCTAACCAGCCTGCCGCAGAAACCCACGACATAATCCTCTTTCCTCAATCCATACTTATCCCGAATGGACTGTGTGATTGATTCTGGAACATTTTGCGGATTGAACTTATTCAATGCGTCAACGCCATTGCATGTACCTCTTCCTAATATACACTGTCTTTCTGGTTTGTCAATACCGAGTTCAACCCTTCTTCTCATGACCGAAGGGCTAACACAAAGCACATGTGTGGCAAAAGAAGACATGATTTTATTCTCAGTGGCAAAGATTTTTTGCTTCAGCCCACTCATTGTGTCTTCAAGCACACCATGAGCCAAAACCACACGATATTTTGCCCCACCCAGTTTACTGGGCAACATACCGTATAAAATCCCTTTTGATTGATGTCCTATGACAACGTCGATCTTATGCTTTCTCACATAGCGGAATATCCGCCACATATTCTTGATATCTTGAAGCGGCTCAATCGTCCGAGGTATTACCATGGGATAATAAACCGTGCCCTCTCGCTCGGCAAATTCATATATACCATCGCCTGGCGAAGACACCAAATGCATCTCATACTCACCATGTTCCTTGAAGTATGACAACTGATCGCCGATGAATTCCATCGCCGAATGAGCCAACGGCATGATTTCCAAAACCCTTTTCATCAGGAATTCTCTTTTATTCGTTTGTTAAACTGCATCAATGAATTGTGCTTCACCTTGTACCGGATCAGCATGTAGAGAGCCAAACCGCTAGGCACACACAACAATGTCAGCAGCTTCTCTGGACTCTCTTGAATAAATCGCCAATTGCGGCAAATGATATTGCTCGATACATAATGCGTACACACCATCAGTTTACGTTTGAGGCTGCGTGTAGTCTTCATCTCAGCTATACGATAAAAAGCAGATCCTCGGGGATTGTTCCAATACTGCTTGTACATATTGAAACTTGACCCATCCTGCTGGTACTCTACAATAACCAAGGGTTCGTTGAGAGTGATCAGCTTATAATCCTGGTCAATCAGCATATATTTATACGCAAGGCCGACATAACGTTCACCTTCAAACAAGGGATACTCAGGATAACGCTTAATAACCTCAGTACGGTAAACCAATTTCTTGTCACCACTTCCACCTGCTTCATAAAAGCCCTGCAATGTGGTAGTCTCTACCCCTGGAGGAAACTTAGTGCCTATCAGGCTGCCGTCTTCAACTACGTCAAGCCCCACAAGACCTGCATATTTTTCGCTTCCACGTTCACCCCAGCACTTCAAAATCTTCTCTACCGCATCATCAGGCATATAATCATCACTGTCGATACACGTGTTCAACGGAGTATTGATATTACGATAAGCTGTATTATGCGCACCGTGCATTCCCTGGTTCTGCTGATAGATGTAACGGATGGGAATCTTGCCCTCGGCAATCCATCCTTCTACCAGTTCCCGTGTATTATCTGAACTGCCATCATCAATGACAAGCCACTCAAAATCCTTACACGTCTGCCGGCACAGGCTCTCATAAGTACGCCCGATAGTATGCGCTCTATTATACGCCGGAGTA
>Ga0255062_10000031_pt1 | contig 20504 bp, 28 predicted proteins | sample 177RNAGHGhighgp2_FD_183092 | JGI IMG/M metagenome (GOLD analysis project Ga0255062, IMG submission 183092) | Metatranscriptome of sheep rumen microbial communities from Palmerston North, Manawatu-Wanganui, New Zealand - 1770 RNA GHGhigh gp2... | ecosystem: Host-associated > Mammals > Digestive... | reverse complement strand
GCTGTGTAATCTGTTCAACCTCTGAGATGGCTTCCTGAATTCCTTCTCTAAGGCTGTTTTTAGCCCTGTAGACGACGCCATCGGTGTTGACCTGTATAATCTCACATCCGAGCTCTAAAAGCCTGTCTACGAGCATTAAAAGGATTAGCTGACCGTTTATTCTAATCTTAAAAACATTGAACGGATCATACATCCAGCTTACCTCCTGTTGCATTTTACCTGTAGGAGAATTAAGCACGATCTTTAGAAACAAGTTCTTAATCTTTTGACCTGTACGTTTTGCTTCTACTCGCTCAGCATATAAGTCAGCGAATATATCACAAAAGATTTTTCCTAAGTGGCGAGGTCCCCATTGATATTTAATCAAGAAGGACGGATACATCGAAGTCACATCTGCGTGACCTATAAACTCGTCATCTTTAGGTAGGAATATCTGCGGTGTGTGGATGGAGTGTATACCACCCACGCCTACAGAGTATACCACGTTTGAGAGAACAAACTTCTTCTCATAGCCTTTGCGTTCTTTAGAGTATACGACTTGTTTCTTCATATCTTCTAGAACGTCTTGTAACTTTGGATTTTTGTATTTTATATATGGCAATATGACATCCTTCAATGGAATATAATCCATTGGAGAACGCATCTCCTTTATAACATTTTTAGGAATACCTGTTCTCTTAGAATATTCTTCTAACAGAAAGGTTTCTGCCATCTTCACACTATCCATAGACAAACAGTCTATGCCGTGTTCTTGTTCAATGAACAAACGCAATTCAATATCTGGTTTCAAACGGTTTAATAACTCTTCTGTTGAATCTACGTCGTTTATATTATATGCAATCATCTCATCGATGTCATCATCTTTGATAGGAGCATTAAAGTCACCATCATACTCCTGCACATTTCTATAATGCATTGTCACCTGCATAGTCTTAAGACCAACACGTAGTTTTCTACTGAATTGCATTGTGAGCAAATCCATCGATTCGAAGTAATGTGCATACTTCCATCGCTTAATCCGCTCGTATTTTTCATCCTCCGTTTCCACTATATATTTCGATAAGTTGTAAAGAGACTGACATATCTTTAAATAAGACATATTAGACAACTTATAATAGTAATCTATTATATAGTTAATTACAACATCATCATAGTGATGATTATTATAACCACAGAACATCTTTTCAGAACTATCATAATAGAAAAAATCAACTAGACTGTCTAGCTGATTCTTTCTATTAGATATTTCGAATTTATGTATTTGTCCACTTTCAGTATCTTTACAGCAACAGTGGAATGCGTTAGGGAAGATCTCTACGTCATATACGTAGACTCGTCGATTTCGTATCCACATGACTCAAAGGTTCTTTAGTTTATACTAGTAGAATGGTGAGGAGTCGAACCTCACATCACCGATTGGAGGGAAACCTTATTAAAGGAAATATTGAGTTTCTCGAATATCTTTACACCATCCCCGTTCTTACCTTTAAATGACATTCTACACTTGCGCACACCGTGGAATTCAACCACTCTCCGTTTCGAATGAGACGCTTGGCGACTCACGAAGAACTGCGCGGTCACCCCCGATTCTTTCGAATCTGCCGATGTCGTGACATGCAGTAGTGTGCTACACAGTTACGTTTTAGTTCCGCTATCGGGGAGCTCAACTCTCGTATTACATTTTTTCCGTTTGCTACGAATTTCACGTAGCGATGGTGTACTAAAAGAGGCTTTACTGTGCATTATGCGGCTTGAGGCAAGATCATACGACCCTTCTTACGCTTATGGTCTTTCAGGTTTGATGCTACAAGCTTCTTATTCAGAGCTTTAGCCTCGTTCGTAATCTTCTGTGCCTTTCTCAGCAGCTTAGAGTTTTTATCCAGCTCATTCACACGATGACCATCACCGTTGATGTCTTTCAACTCTGCTATTTGCTTTTCCTGATACTGTGCAGTACCAGATTCACTGATTTTGTACCGACCAGTGAGCGGTAACTTGTCAAACATAGAGACAACGAAGTCTCTTATTCGTATCAAAGCCTGTTCCTTCTCAGCTTCCCAAGCAGGAATCAATTCGTCCTTAAACAAATCGTCGTCAGGACAAGGCTTCGGATGTTTCTTCTCCCATTTCTTGAGCTTATCTTGAGTATAAAACTCCATCTTGGCTGCTTTGCCTAGATTCTTCCACAGTTTCTTTTGATAATCCTGTGAGTTGGGATACTCTGATGGATAGTCCCATTTCTTAAGTTCGACTGTTCCATCCTTATGTTTTATCCACTTCTCTCCGCGTATTCTCTTATAAAGAGACTTGCACTGTGGATACTTCTCGTGTTTCCAATTACAAGTGAGTTGATGATACGTTAATCCGTATTTATCAGGTTTATCGTTAATCACCATATATGCTCCAGCCATATTAGGTCCTACATTGAATCTAGATAGCTTATTTGTTATTGTATTCCACGGAACCTGATATATCTTCTTATCAGAAAACTTTTTAGGTACGGTACAATTTCTAACGGAGAATTGACGACTCATGGCTGCAAGATGCGCTACTTTTCTTCTACGCACCTTAGGACGTACACTGCGACTTCCCATATCAGTTTAGCTATTAAATCTAACATAGGTTATGCGGCCTTTTTAAGGCCTTCTGAGCTCTTTTTAGAGTTCAGCTGGACAGTTGTACTACCCTTCTTCTTTGCTGCCTTCTCAGTGGCCCATTTGTCGCGTAGAGATTTTACTTGAGCTTTGAAGTTTTTACGATTCTTCTTGCTCATATTAGCAACATTATAGCGCTTTTTGAGAACGTTCTTACCCTTTGGGCGGCTATGTGGAACGTTCTTGTTCTTGGGTTTCTTCGGAATCTCCTCTTTGGATATGACTGATTCCATCTTCTTAGCATATGGATATATCTTTGCTTTCGGAGGAGCAATCTCACGAATCTTCGCGAGTATATCCTGATTACCATCTATAGAGAAGTACGTATCTCCGTGATACTTATACTGAATCTTGGCTTTTGCCAAAGCCTCCTTCATCATAGCACTATCCTTTGTGTCTAGCATTACGAGGATGCTATATTCCTTCGGAGCATTAAGTTGCTCTATGAGTTTCTTAACCAACTCCTCTGTCTTCTCTTCCGTAAACTTCATACGAGCACAACGGCGACGTAGTGCATTAATTCGGAAATTACGGAACTGTTCTTCACGAGCCTTTTTACGAGCTTCTGCGTCTTTAATAGACTTTACCTTACCTGTAGGAACATTAGATGTATTCTTATTGGTAGCCTGACCATTCTTGGCAGTTTCTACCTGCGTATTCTTATTCATATTGATTATGATGTTTTTAAAAGTTAAAATAATTTGTTAATTGTACGCGCAAACCAATTCATGCGCTTGAGCATATAGACTATATTATTGTGGTCATTATAGACACCAATAACTTTGTAGTCTTTTGACAGCTCTTCGAGACGAGTATTACTGATAATACCGTCACTGGTTATTTGGATATATTTTTGTTTCATATTGATTACGATTTAAAAGTTTTGGGAAATATTTTTGTGATCGGTTACGGGAACGATCCGCTCATACATAGAAATGTATGCACCAACATTCCGATCGGTTTTCGCTTATATAGCGAAATCCTGCTCAAACATAGTAGCAGTCTTATCGTCAAGAGTAATCTCAGTATTGTTATTGAAATTCTCCATATTAGTGTCAAACTTATTAGCCTTCAACTGCAAATCCTTAATCAGAGCTGCAATCTTAGCACTTGTGAAAATCTCCTCCTTACCAATATTCTTAAGACCCTTCTGAGCCTTAGTCTTCTGGTCAAGCGTAGGAATCATCTTAAGCTGTGCAATAGCCTCCTTCATCTCACAAGCCATGAAGATGCTATAATTGTTGGTCTTCTTGAAATCCTCAGCATTGAACGTATCAATACCCATATTTAAATAAAACAACATACCTTTAATATACACCAGCTTCTCTGCCATCTGAGTAATCTCGTTATAGAGAGCCTTCAGATCGTGTGTACGGAAGCCATTCTTAATCTCTTTCTTAGAGAGCAGATTCTCTGCCTTAATATAGCTCCAATACTTCTTCTTCTTACTATTAATATCATCACGCATATTAATAATCTTACCTGAGTTCAACTTAATTGATTTCGTCATATATATAAACATTTGATTTAGTTAGACTTCGTGTTAATTAAATTGAATTCGAGTATCATCTACCTGTGACTTATAGCAAATCGCTTCACTATAAATCTAAACAAATCTCTGTGAGGGCAGAATCCCGCAAGATTCTACCCTCAAACTCCCGCAAGAGTTATAGACGAGATAAGTTTTATGAAAATAGCATTATCGACAATGACCTAGATATATTCATTGCTCAGTTCATCAAGATGTTATTATACTACCGCAATAATATAACAACTAAATCCCGCAAGATTTATTAGTCTCGACTAATATGAGCTCCGACTACACCCATTTCAAGGTCAATAAATGCTCTACCAGTTGCGTCTGGAAAACGATACGTATGAGTACGTGTACGAGTATTAACGTTAACGACAATGTTTGTGTCATTGGCAGGTGTCTCAGTGACTACAACCCTTGAGCCCGACTTCCTCTGGTCTCCCGCAAGAGACGATTGTCCGTCACCATTACACACATGTCTATAACAATCCATCAGACGATTAACTACATCGTTATACTTTTCCGCACGTTGTGCTTCCTTAGCTATTTCAACACTCAAACCTTCTTCCAATGCTTTCGCATTTAATCCTGAAGAAAGGTCAACCAGGGCATCCCATACAGCGAGAGCCCAACTTTCAAATGTAAGTTCGCGCTTACATCCGATCAGCTGATTCCAGAACCAATGAGTTGTTTCACCAAGAATCACGGTTCCTTCTACATCGTCAATACGATACGTCTTGTATGATCTACCCTCTTTGCCAGCAGCTTTTACCTTATTGGCAATAGTTTCATTGTTCATCAGAATCTCCATATATTTTACGGAGTCTGGAACGAGGGCTGTTTTCGGCATAACTATTCAGTTACGTGAACATTTACAATTGCATCTGCGTTTACGTCAGACTTAATATCGAGATTATCGATCTTAGACTCTGACCACTGACGCTTGTACTCAGCAGCCTTACGGAGATTTTCCGTAATAGCAGTCTCTACAGACTGACGCTGACTCTGAAGAGTCTTAATCAGCGCATCGATCTCTGCCAGAGTACCCTTATTGGCCTCATTCAGGACAGATACAGTTTCGTCAACTGCGACAAAGAAGTTCTTACCTGTGCCACGCAGAGCATCATTGATAGCATCGCGCATAGACTTCTCTACAACCAGAGGGTTAGTGCCATTCAAGGGGCACTTGAAGTCACTTTCGCCATTATCCTTCAAGTTAACAGCAATACATACACGCTGGGAGTCGCCAAGACCTTCCGTCACATAGTTGACACCTTTGATGTCAATCAGACGAATGGTGTAACGCTTTGGCGACTGGTTCACCATCAAAGTATTACTTGCAGTAGCAAGATTCTTAGCCTCTTCAAACTTGTCCTTACCACCAGGCCATGTGGGCTGACATTCTACTTTACCAAAAGTCTTACCGAGAAGACCACCGATGAAACTCGCCGACTGACGAGTGCTTGCAATCACCTCATTGAGGTTAATTTCTACGTTTTTATCCATTTTTACTTATCCTTTTTGATACCGTGGTTGATCCACCAACGATAAGTTAGAATATTTCCTACTTCAGGGTGTAGGTTCACCGCTATAGAGAGATTTACGTCCGGCTCGGCGGCTCTATGTCTGGACGGTGTTCGTCATACTTATTTTTACTTCGGTAGCTGTGCTAATGGGAAGCTTCGTTTGCTTACTAGATTGTTACACTTCTATATTCCTTAAAATGAAGCTCAACTCATGTAACGGGAGCGAAATGGTATCGCATGTATACCCATAGACTAATAATATTCGAAGCTTTAAATGCCGAATGTGTAAATTCAATTTCTAAGTTTTCTTGAACAAGATATTTATTGTTTGTAAAATATTCACTAAATACTTTCCCTTACGGTACTAAATCCAGAGTTTATACTTGTCCGTTGGCAAAATTTTGGCTAGGCCAACTAATGCTCATAGGACCCCACAAAAATTCGCGTAATTTCTTCGTTAGTATATTTCCCGTTGTCTATCGAATCATTACTGCGACGATTGTTGCTTAACCACAGATTTTCTCTGATGTTGCATGGTTTAAGGCCCACACTACTATTTACCTATATTCCCTTTTAATCATGACGTGCGTGTGTCATTGCACGGGACGTGCTTCATTATCGAACGATCTAGGCTCCAGAACCAAATAACCTTACGGCTTGTTTTCTTCTATTGGCATATTGCTTGCCTCATTGTTTATAGTGCACGAATACTGGAGGAATTCCACCTCATACGTCTAGATTTATCACCCACCTAAAGATTCATTTTTATCGGTTTCCATTACTACTACTTACACACTAGGTATAAGGTTCATGCAGGTCGCTTTACCCCTCCTAGACAGGGAGGTGATTACTAATTTCACGATAGGCTGCCTTGCATCTGGATTTCTCCTTTGTCACGTATATTGCTTCATGGTCCGAACGCACCATCTAGATTTGCTGTCTAGACTTCTGGTCTACCATCTTGCTACTTGCTTCTCAGGAACGGTTGGCACTCGAACTTCCCGACTTCAACTGCTTCTCATACAACGAGAGCTAAGGTCTTCTACACCTTTTTCTATTATTACGTCTATCGGGGGACATCAATTTTTGTTAAACATGTTAATTAACTCTACGGCACGTTTTTCTACTCACATTTAGTTTCATCAGAATCTACTACATCGATATGTTGTTCACGTATAGTATACAGTTTACTACTCTGCCGGGACTATATGATATAGTAACATAAGGAATCATCTGATTATATTCATGCTTTTGAGGAAGCGGACTTAAGTCTGTACTGGTGTGTACAGGGTCGGATCAACTCCCTAGATAAGTAAATTTGGCTGTCACGTTGCCATCGTACCACAGGACATTTCCTTTTACTGTGGGTCCTTCTATAGAATCATACTCGCTTACCAGTACTATCTACCTTTGAAATAGCGTTTCTACGCGCGCTTCATCCGCGTATTGTAGGCACCTGTCCTACAAGTTAAGTAGTGCATCTACCCGCTGTCCTTTTACTTTTATATACCGCATAAATGACGAAAGCCTGGCGGTCAACATTTTCCTCAGTACCCCATCCCCGGTGACCCATTGAAACCTTAGCTTCAAAGGTGGTCATTCTGTCTCGACACAGAAAGGATTTCTTCAAGGACCATATTTACGATATGGCGCAGACAGTCAAACCTTCTGCTAGGCACATATGTTATTTCTTCATCCCTTTATACACGCTGTGGAGGCGTGAAACACTAGATTACAGCTAATTGATACATCATTACAAGTCATGGTCAAATGTAATGTTGCGACTCCTGTCTCGTTATACTACCCTTATGTATCCTCAGATAGCATGTCGAATACGGCATCATTCTGCGCTTCTTGCGACTTACTCGTTTTTATGGTAATCCCTCACCAAACGGTTCTCAGGGGCCAAAGGACTTGATACAAACGCTCTGTCCTCTTACTATGAACTTTTCTGTTATGGAGTATGCATAACATCATAGCATTTCATCCTACCTTTTGGATATCTCACCTTTTGAGAAGGCTAACATATTCTCGGATCAAGTTATACTCTTCGCACCTGGGCTAATGAGACCCATCTGAAATGTGCTAAGCAGGTGCCACTCTGGCTGGAGCCACAGTAATCCTACTGTGACTCCCCTGTGGAGTGATTAACGTTTTTAGAGTATACAACTTCACCGTCGACAGTGAGCTGTATAGCAGATTCTTTAGAAGAACCTACATCACACTCTCCAGTTTTCTCCTCACGAACTGGAGCTCCTTTGTTGCTAACAGTATCCACAGATGTCGGCTTTGGAGTAAGCATCATCCATGAATAGTCTGTCACTCTCGCGGGCGAGCTAACCCTTGAGAATTTTGTTTTAATAACTAGGATCTGCGGACGGTCCACATACGCAGTATCGTGTATGTACAGAGTATCTCTGCTGACCGTTGAATCCATTTGTACCGGCTGCTTCAGGGATGCCTGAAGGTCGTATGGCAACTTAGATATCTCCAGTGGAGATAACGTAGCTGCACTGAGAGTCTGATGCTTAGCAAAAGAACTCCCTGTACTATTTGACATTGCCAGGAATCCGCCAGCTAAGGCGAATGCAATGCAACAAATAATTGTTGTTACGTATTTCATCTTTGATAGATTAATTTACCTAGTTGCCGTAGTATACAGATTACTTCTGCTCTTCAGCAGGAGTCTCTGCCTGGGCAATTTCGGTGATGTTACTTTCTGAGTAAGCAATCGACTGAGAAAGAGGATCACGGAACAGGTTAACGATGATGCCGGCACGCTGCTGTACGTTGTGCAACAGTGAATCCATATCAACCTTAGTCAGATCAGTACCCTTATAATAGGTGTTGATGATCTGGTCAACAATCAGGTGAGCACGCTTGTAGTCAGCGTCGGTGTCATCCTTCTTGTTGAAGTTGTCGATGAGGTTGTCAACGTCCTCGATAGAGGGGTTGTTCATACCAATAACAATGCCGTTCATCTCATTGATAGTGTTGTTACATTTCTCAATGTAATCCTTGTGGGTTTTGATGTCAGTCTTTGCAATGTTCACCTCAGTTGCATCTTTGTTTTCCTTAACAATTTCCTCTTTCTTCTTGATGATGCGCTCATTCTCCTTAATTCCCTTCTCTGCCTTAGAGATTTCCTCTTTACAGGACCAAGTGATCATGATACGGACCAAGTCGGCAATGAAGTCGTTGGTGAGAGCACCTTTGGTGTCGATCTTATCCGCATTGCGGCGATACATACAGAAAGGACCAATGATTGTACCAACGTTGACGAAGTTCTTGCGGAACAAGCCAGCGTTACCAACCAGACCAACGGGACACGGACCTACGACAGCAGCCATTTCAGAGAGAAGGTCAGAATAGCTCTTATTCTTCACCTCTTCAAGAGCAGCCTTCTTGTCTTCAGCCTTGTTTGCCTGAATAGTCAGATAACCACGATAGAAATCGGTAGCACGACGCATGCGGGCAATAATGCCCTCATTACCTCTACTGATAAGCAGAGTCAACGATGCAGCGAGTTGCTCGGGACTAGTAACTTCTGCAGGGTTGGTCACACCTTCCAACTTCTCTTCGGCAGCAATCTTCTTCTTCATGTCATCACTTACCTTTACGGCAGTGGACGGAATCTGAACATCACCCTTCTCATTAGGAGCGGGCAAAGCCTTCACATCAATTGCTACGCCAGTGAACTCGCTGATGGCGTTTACAGCTTCTACCTGGTTCTTCAGCATCATTTGTGCAAATGGGCTCTTATTTTCATGAACCTCAATAGCCAATACTGTTGCAAAGCCAGTCAATGTGAATACATTGATACTGTGAATCGTGTCTTCAGACAGATTATAATATGCAGCAGCGTTAGGATTGTCGTGGATCATACCTTTCAAGCCATTCAACGCCGTTACAGTCGCATCGGGGCTTAATCCACTCTTTATCCCATTTACCACTGTCTTAACAGCTGGATTTTCTACTTTTGGAGTCTGCTGTGCTGCAGCCTCTTCTGCAGCCTGCTGTGCAGGACTCTTCTTGTTATTCTTGTTTGCCATTTTGATAACGGTTTTAAAGATTAAATACTTGTAGCTGGTTAGACTACTTAACTATAACCAATTGCCGAAAGTAGACGTTTCTTTCAAGAATCATCTATAATTGCAACCGAGTTTGGTGGATTCGGCAAGATATGGATGTATCCCTGAGTCACCTCAGAGACATTACTCAAGGTAAAATTACGCTCATAAGCAGGTACTATTGCCTGACTCACAGGTTCTGAAGTTACCTTCTTAGGTGCTGGTAGACCATCATCTGCTAAAAGGTATACTAATGAACCTGATGAAGCCGCCAGCCCCTGTGTGGGCTGTACCTGCATGAACGTCGTCTTACCTTCATCTTTAGCGAAGCTATCATGGATAAGCTTAACGCCTGCAAAGCCCAACACATAACATGTGAGCAATGCCCAGAACAGCTTATTACTTTCATTGTATCGAGCAATGAGAGTAATTAATACTATTCCGAGAATGAAAGTGAACAATGTCAACATAACTTAAACGTTAATTTTGGTTTTTAATTTGCGTCTAGTTCTCGACAACGTTGACTTTATAGTTCCTGTTGGGATTTTTAACGCTTTACTAATCTTTTTAACTGGTAAATTATCGACATAAAACAACTCAAAGATCTTACGAGTGACCTCTGGTAGTTTTTCGAATTCAGCGACAACTTGTTTATACGTCAAATGATTGACTAGATCATCCTCCGCTGATACTTGAACATTTTTAAGTGACAGTCTATCACCTTCATCTTCAAGTACAAGTCGCTTATTACGCGTCTCACGTAAATAATCTACAGCTGTATGATTAGCTATAATTCTCAGCCAACCTCCAAAGGAGTTGTAAGCTGTGAATGTCGAGAGTTTATCATACACTTTAAGAAATACAATATTAGCGATATCTTTCGCTTCATCCATATCTCTAAGATATTGGAATAACACACTTTCAACAAACGGTTTGTATCTTCTATAGAGTGTATTAAAAGCAAGCTCATCGCCTGCTTGCGCCTTTTTGATTAGACCAATTTCAACATCGGTGATTCTAGGATTCTTCATAATCAAAAACAATTAGCCGGTTATTAAGGTGTCACTCCTGTAACAGACGGTGCTGCATATAGTGTAAGAAGTATGAGCAGGGTTCAATTGGACTTATCTTTAGGATTAGAGTACCTTCACTAGTTGCCAACCATCGCTCTGTACTCCCAGATCGACTGCTACGAATCTTTCATACTTCTTAATTGTGGGCAGTTGCTATCAAAAGCTACCTCAAGGGACTGCCCTAGAACGGGAGATCTTCAGTATTTATCTCTGACATCTCCTGCCTTATGTTAGAAGTTAAGTTATGATGTATCTTTTTCGCGATGTCATCTGGTACATACCAATCGTCTACTAGCTTATTTAATGTACTTGTAAATATACGAATTCGTACATCTATAGCACGATAATCCGTTATTCCAATAGCTAATACAATACGATCGTTAACCCACTTTAAGAGATTTCTTAAATGTGAGTTTGTACAAATGGCATATATAACATCTTCATCTAACTTCTCGTCTCCAGAAACAAATATTCGTGGACATTCTAATGCGCAATTGCGCCTTGATTGTATGATACGCAACTGGGCGTACTGTTCACTAACTTTTGTTTCATCAGTAATTGTGACTCCTAAGAGTCTTAAATAGTAGGAAAATATACTAAACATATTCCTTTAATACTTACCTTCTATACAACATATCAAGAATTCTGCTAAGTTATCAACATACTGATACTTTGCTTCTTTCTCCTCCTGCGTACAATTGGGAGAAGGTAATAGCCAAGAAAGATAATCTCGAATGATTTCAATCTGTATATCAAAATCATCTTTACCTTTCTGTTTAGAGATACTGTATGCATGTTCAATGCACTGAAATTCTTTCATGAACCATTTAACCCATTTAGAGATACGTTCCCAATATTCTTTTTCTTCATTGGTTAAATCGTCCCAATTAATAGTTTTATCAAACTCAAATTGATATTTACCATGTTCAGCAATGCCCAATGCTATACGAGTAGCATTATTACGCTGATCTTTATCACGATATATACCAATAAAATTTGAATAAACATGATCTATCCACTTTTCTTTAGCTTTACGCCATTTAAGTGCATAGTTTACCATCTTGGGACAACGGTCCCGTAACATTTCTTTGTATCCTAATTTCTTCATATTGTGATTCCTAATGGATTCGAACCATTGACCGACAGATTAGAAATCTGTTGCTCTATCCAGCTGAGCTAAGGAACCGTTACGTCAGCGGCTACTATTATTCACCGCTGACTACTATTACAAATCGTTCATTAGACATTGCCTCACGGCAGGAGTGAGGTAGGGATTCGAACCCCATACTCCAACATAGTCCTCACTCTGTCTGGGCACTTAGGTAGCCCGTAACACCGACTTTACGCTGCCTCCTTGAGGCCCGTATAGTCTGCAATGTTAATATTGCCAGTTAATTTTATATCAGAGCGCTTCACGACTTACCGTCTACCGCTGTCAAATCCAAATAGGCCCAGATACTCATGTTAGACTGGTGGACCTAGAGGGATTCGAACCCTCGTCCAAACGGCTTATTCTCAGTCACGCTAAGATTCTTTTGATGTGATGTTGTCAAATCATGCTACATCTCTTGTGAACTCTATGATGATCAGTCACAGAATTCGATTTAAGGCCATTTTCAGCCGTTCTAAGGCGTTTTCTAACCTCTAATGGGTAGCTAATCCATAAGCGGTTATTAAACGCTTCAAAACGGCTTTTTGGGACCCCATAAAAAGCACATTGCCCTACTACTGACTCTAAGGTTCTGAATAGAATATGCTTGCATTCTTGATATACAATGCAGTGTCAATATGTTGATACAATCTCGTACTGTAGCACCGGCTCTCAGGCTCGTACATTGTAATTTTTGATCAAATGCCCACATATTATTACACCGTGTGGACAGTGGCAGTTCTCCGCACGTGGCTCTCAGGCTCTTGTGACAGATGTTAATTCACCCGTATCTAATACCCAATTCTATAGGCGATGCCATCATCTTTTGAGATTTACATAGATTTAGACGTGGCTCAAAGGCTCTTGTCTTGGAGAACTTAGAGTAGTATGATTAATACCAATAGCATTCTACGTAGTGGCGATATTCGCCCTCATACGAGTTACGCAGCTCGCGCATAGCGTCTTCATACTGCTTGTCAGACTCAGAGACCTTCTTTCTGAAGTCCTCTTCCATCTTCTTAGTCTCGGCTTCGTGCTCAGTAGGAGTGAGCACCAGTTTTGCGTCGATCTTTTTCTTGGTCGGGATCAACTCACCGTCCTTGATTTCACACTCGACGCCGAGCACACGCTCCACCAGCTTCTTGGTAGCATCGAGCTTCTCCTTCGTGATATCGTCCTCACGACGGCGCTGCTGGAGCTGGAGCAAAGTCTTGCGGTTGACATAAGTAGCGATACAAATCTGCTTCTTAGCAGCGCGCTTCTTTTTGTCATCCTTTTCTTTTTCAATCTCTGCCAGGGCATTTTCGATAGCCGTGTCAGTTACTTGGTTACCAGTGCGAATAGCACCTTCTACTCCCTGTGTGGCCTCCTGGGCCTCTTTCTTTGTTTTTTCTGCCATTTTTGATAAATGTTTAATTGTTTAACTTAAAGTTTTATTGTTTATACTCTTCAGTATAGTTACCTTTATGCTTTGACCTACGAGAGTAGGGTATTGCATTTGCGTGATGTCCAGTGGTTCCAGGTCTGGCTTGCCATCTGGGTCTGAATTCTCCATGCATATTAATGATTATAATATACAGATTTGATTGTGTGTACAACCTTTTCTGTAAAACCATATTTCTTTGCAATATCCTTAGAGATTACGCCTGATTCTGTAGCGAGTATTTCTACGCTTTTACGAGTAGTTTCATCTCTATTACATTCTGTCATGAGATGCAAAACAAAAGAGGAATAATCACGTGTTTTCTTACATATGGAAATATCTTCAGAAAAGTGTTTTCCAATATGTGCTACAGCGGCCACAATTTTCTCTTGTGATGAAGAGTCTTCAACAGAAGCGTGCACATGTATACTTGGAATCTTTTCTGCAGCTAATATAGCATCTGAAATTGATTCTGCATCTTTGTATACAATTGTGACATTATCAGTATAGGAGATAATACCATTATCAATTAATGTTAATACAAGAGCATCGTGTGCAGCTTGCGTCAATTCTCTACCGTTGTACAATACTGTGAGACAGCAAATCTTACTCATATGTCGTTTCGATTTTAGTTCGTACTTTGTAGGTTTTGCCACCTATAGTAGTATCGTGCTGAGTATACTCAACTCTACCTACAGGTGCTGAATCAGGCCTATAAGGCTGACCACCGGCACTGCTGCTTGTAGGGGGGAGCACAGACTTTGTCGAATCAGAAGATGGTAAATTGTTGTATACGTCTTTGTTCGCTCGATACTCATACACTATACCACGTTTAGACACATGTCCTTCACGTTTAATACACACAGAAGCAACGTTCTTTAACACTTCTTCAGGCATAGTGTTAAATACGTCATCAATAGCTTGACCTTCAAGATATTTTGTTCTGAAAGCCAATACATCGTCCACACTGTTAAACAGCGGGTTGATGTAGTTCTGTACGCCTGCAGCTATCGTGCTGTCGACATACTCCTCAGTGACTCTGTCTCTGGAACCTAATCCGAAAACGTCTTTCTTACCACAGGAACTAATACCTATGGTAACAAGGGAAGCTATCATTAGCACCCCCAAACAATACAGGAATTTTTTCATCTTTGATAAATGAATTAAATAAAACTTATAGTTTGAATCCAGTCTTTAAGGAAGACTTTGAAAAGACCTACTTTAACCATCCCATGTTCATACTAAGAGATAAGATAAATCCTAATGTGAGAATAACAATGAGAATAGATTTAAGAGTTTCTTCTTTCATATTTAGTGAATTAAATTAATAAAAGTTTGTAGTCTCAAGGAGAGTCGAACTCCTCTTTACAGAATGAAAATCTGTCGTCCTAACCGATAGACGATGAGACCGAATGCCCCACCGCTGTGGGGCCAATCAATTCAATTTATGGAAAAAAGAATGTCCGCTAGGACGTGGACCAGTCTGGGCTTGAACCAGAGACCCCCTGATTATGAGTCAGGTGCTCTAACCAACTGAGCTACAAGTCCAAAATAATCTATAATTACACGCGGAGTTTGACGACATAACTAATTTTCCTTTTATCGAAGCCTTGAACCAAATAATATAACACGCTACAACATCTCTATGTTGATTATAATTATAGATTATATAAAATACATCCTACACACAATGCAAAAAAGCGCCAAGCACTGCACCCCCAACCTACCTCGGATGTAATAGTTCCCACAGTTGGTTTTGCACCTACGCACATTTCGCTACGTACTGTGGGTAGTCCTCATACTTCACACACATGTTTATGGCACCACGTGATTTCATCTTATTGGACTGATTGAATTCAATTATGTACCCTCTCGTCATTATCAATACAGTATCATAGGAAGATTATGATATAATTCTGCCAAGACTGTGAATATTCTTCCTTTATCACAGCAATGTTTATGATTTACAGGGCTTGAGGTTTCCTGTTATAGCTGACTTCTATACATAATTTGAATACATAGCTATTCTCACGAACCGCTATGTAAAGAATGAATTGAACTAAAATGCCTAAAAAGCAAATAATATAGACTAAAAGTCCGTAATTTCAATAAATATAAGAATTGATGCAACAAGCAGAATAAATGCTACGATCACGAAAGCACCTGCTAGTGCATGAGGCAACTGATATAACCATTCAGGACAATGGTACATTGTTGCAAACATCGATAAAGATACTCCGAATAATAGTATTACTACAATTATTGGAAGATTGCTATCTTTTTTCATACTCTTACTAATATTATGTTATTTTCTATACAATCCAATTCTTTTAGATTACTACGAGTATCAATGATATTTGGACATTTTCGAATATCATTCAATGAACATCCTTGACATCCAAGCTCTCTCTTCCTTGCACGATATAATATACCGTTTAACCAAAAGAATTGACCTGGCCTTGGTGTCTTCATATCATACGACTTTTTGATCTACAACTATTTTTACGCACATTTCTCCACAAGATAGCATTTTTGTCTTGCTGAGAACAACAAACACATGGCGATATTCTCTCCATGCTGTTCTGAAACACACAAGCTCATAATTCTTATTGAGGAATGAGAGCCAATGTTTTGTAGCTGGATGAGATACGACCCATTTGCGTCCTTTAGCTAAATCCATTAGCATTGGTTCGCTTACCGTAAGAGTAAATATACTACAGACATGTACATTCTTTTTCAAGATTAGAATGTTTGGTTCATCTGTACCAATTACATCTGCATACACGCGATCGTCCTTAATAACTTGAATTTGCATATAAGGACCAATAGGAGCACCATCTGATGCTTTCCGTCTTATAATATCACCTACTTTCATACACCACGACATTTGTACGTTATGTATAGAAAAAGGGCAATAACTATAAGACCAATCCAGAAACCTGGATCAAGTTTGTTTTTGTTAGTTGTTGACGTCATTTTCTAACTTAACATTGATTGTTAAACTTGGTAGGACATTACTCACCTTTCCTTGAGTTTATTTTGAGTATGGTCTCAAATAACAATTATGTGGAATTTCTTCCATACAACGTTGTTGAGTCCACTCATTAGTTGGACCCCAACCACCAATGAAGCATGGAATAGGATTATTATTTGCTTGACACATACAACATCTACGATTAGGCATAGATGCTTCTGTTATCTTATAATCCTTACCGTTTACTTGAATTATATCTCCTGGTTTATTCATTTTCCTTGAACACAAATCAGATTACCTTCTAACTTAGTACCTAACTTATTTGTTAGATCATTGAGAGATGCTACAAGAGCACGATATCCATTCTCTGTTATCCCTTTACAAAATAACATAGAACTATTACCTGACTTGAAATAGACACGCTTACGGTCATTCCCGTAAGAGTCCACACGCTTCTTTTTAGGAAGCGGTGGATGCTCTTGATTTTGATGTTTTTGTGCTATCATTTTACTATACCTATTATTATTACCCCAAACGTTTCTTTGAGATAATCAAATAAACACTGAAATAGCTCCTCATCTGTAGGCTCATGTTCAGGTTCACCTGGATTATCATCAAGGTTGATTTGTTTAGCCCTATCTTCCTTATATAATGTAGATAATAACTGAATGAGTTTAGAATGACTCATTGCTACATCTGAACATACTTCAGGGCTAAACTCTTTACCTCCATTGCGTTCAGCAATAGAAATATGAGTGTTGTTCTTAGTTTCAATGCGATGATTGATTTTCAAATCTCTCTCTGCATTTACTATACGATCCATGTATTGAGGATTGTGCATAATATCCTCAATCTTTGCTGGCACAGGGATAGAACTCCTGATAATAATGCCATCTTTACCATTGATTAGTAATGTACCCATTTTGTTATTTATTTAGTTGTTCATCAACTTGTTTTAGGTATTTTTTATATACCTTTCCTGATTTCTTAGACACTTTCAGGATATAGTGTCTACCTTTAGAGGACACATAGATAGGATATTTATTCCCATCTTTGTCAATGTAAATCATAGTAGTCTTATGACCACTATCAACTACTTCAACAAAAGCATTACCTTTACGTTGAACTTGTACACTTTGTGCTTTAGCACTAGCAATACATATGAAACATATTGCTATAATAGCCAAGAACGTGACTGTGTACTTGATGATTTGTTTGATACGATAATCCATTGTTTTAATTTTGATAATTATAAACTATGCTGTGACATTTATTAAACCCAGCAACAGCATCAGGGTTGAAATGGTGAAATGATAACGATATCTTTTGCATATTCATCATCTTTTTCATAATGATTTAGTACATCTTCTAATGTCATACCAAACCAATATACAACATATATATTCATATTTAATTGTATTATATTCTTTCAAAACACCATGCACAGAGCTCCCGCTGAAGATGTGCATGATGGCGTAGGAGAAAAATGAGACAAATAAGTGTATTAATTACCTCAAATGAACTATCAATCGTATGTCACTATTTCACAATAGTGTCTCCTACTGATTTCAGAAACTATCATTCTAAAACACACAAATATTATGAATATCAATAGAACCTGCTAATTATACGACATAGGATAATAATAAAGCGGGGAATGTGCACACGTATACACGCTGAATACACAAACCCCGCATCATACAGAAACCACACACAGTACAATGTATGGCTGTCCTTTCCTAAGGGACATTTGCAGTTTTATCGCTCTGCACAAATATCAACGCATTCCACGTACGATATTAACGCCTGTTTACTCATTAACTGTCGACTGAATAATGAGATTATATGAGCTTTCGGTATTACTCAAACCAGGAAAATATATCTTCACATGACCTGACTGCACAGTATACTGTACACATGTTGCACCTCTATTCCCTCAAGGTATTGGGAATTGCAGGAGTATCATCACACATTTGACTTATAAAACTACATTCGTCCTTCCCACTTCTCTCTTCCGACTTAAACGGTCTTTGTTGGTTAGATTCTGAATTTAATAGTCTTATCATACCAGATAGTACTGTAAGCACATGTAGATGTGATGCTTGTCAATCAGATGAACTGATTAAACAGGATACATTTATCCGCCCCATTTATATCGCGGACGGCAGATACTGCCCGCTTTTGGTTCTCAATAGTAGTATCGCTCTACATAATGTTCTATTTCAAACATTTAAAGAGATATGTGTTTTGATAACACATAATAATGTTCCTACGTATACTCTACAGGAATATTGAGCACACGTACATGTCCTGGCCAACGAGTTATTTCTCTAACATAATCATGATCAGCGATTGTCTTTGCCTCTTTATCGTACGTCATATACTATATAAATAAAGTTAAAACGTAAACAAGAGTAGCTGCTGCAACATACATATAGATGTACGTATTAGCTAGCGGATGAGAGTTTGATAATTTCTTCATATATCTTGATATATTGATGGATAATCAATGAATAGCCTATAAACATATATTCTGCATTAAAACTTAACAAAATAAAGGTGTACACGCAGTGTTACCTGCGCATACACCTCATTGAACTTGTTCAGGCTTAGAACGCATCTTCATCAGTGTTGTCATTCGGGTCAGTTGGAGTCTCGACTGAGCGAGTCTGTACTGCCTTCTGATAGAAGCGGTCTTGCATCTCCTGACCTTTGACCTCGGGACTGATACCACCAACATAAATGGTCTGCGGCTTGCCGTCCTCGCCAGGAATGATACGCTCTACTTGTACAAAGACCCTGATAATCTCCTTGACGACCTTCTGTCCTTGCTTGTTTGTTACAGGCTGACCGTTGACGTCGTTGGCATAACGAGCACCTTGCAGTTTGTATGGGACAACCATACCGCCAGGCACCTCGAGATACAGGTTCTTGATACGCTTCTCAGCACGTGAGCCAGACTCTGCGGCATCAAAGATTGCGTCAATGTCAACGATGAATCCGCCCTTTGCGTCCTTCATCTCTTTGCCCTCAGCATCCTTCTTGATGTACTCCTTGAGCTTCTCAAAATTTGATGAGCCCATATCGTCCTCGAAGATGATGTCACGTACTGGCTTAGCACGACCTGAATAGGTTGACTGATAGGTGAACACTGCGAAACGGCTCTTTTTGCCGTCACGATTCTCCTTTTGTGCCTTACCAAGTGAAAGTGCAATTGCCTCGTATGAACCAAGTTCATTTCCGTTAATAATGTTTGTTTCCATAATGCAGTTTTTATTTAATTGTTAATAATTGAATTATCGAACATTTATTACTATCCGTTCTTTAATAGAAGACAATGTTTGGAAATTGAAACAAGCGAATTTGTGTAGTACAACATACCTGTATTTCTCAGATAAATGTACTACACAATTAAATCAATCTTCATACTTTCTGAAGTGAGGTTCTATACTTACTTCAATTTCTACAACATCCTCAATTGGGACATTATACATTTCTGCAAATTGCTCTTTTGTCATACCTCTTATATTTATTGAATATGAATATAACGCTATGTATTAAATAGAAGGAAAAGGACGAAACTACGCATTACTGCGCAGCCTCGTACCTGATGTCCTCTACCACAGTTGCAGGCATAAAGCGAGCGTGTGTTTTGAGGCGAGCACGTTTGATGAACTCGAGTGCGTCCTCGATATTTGCACTTGGTACGCTGTTGTACCATTTGCCCTCAAACTTGACTGATGCATAATAAACAGTCGTCGCTTTCATTTCTTTCTTATTTGCTTCCATATTGTAAAACATTTTAGTTAATAATCCGTCACTTAATAACAGAAGAGTTTTGGTTTTTGAAGCATAAGAAAAGGAGGGAACGAACGTAACTCGTTATAATCCCTCCACAACACGAACGGCGTAGCTAACTGGGTGTCACTATGCGTGTTGCACTTCCAGCCCCGCGACAGATGTGCCGTCACATTGTTGTGAGAAGTTACGTTTCTCACATCCGTTAGTTATGAGAAGACAACGTTTGGCCATTGAAAGGGTACGGGGGTAGTTTCCATTTGCCTATCGGTGGGGGAGGCGTTATGTTGCTGTTTCTCATC
>Ga0255062_10000016_pt1 | contig 24545 bp, 40 predicted proteins | sample 177RNAGHGhighgp2_FD_183092 | JGI IMG/M metagenome (GOLD analysis project Ga0255062, IMG submission 183092) | Metatranscriptome of sheep rumen microbial communities from Palmerston North, Manawatu-Wanganui, New Zealand - 1770 RNA GHGhigh gp2... | ecosystem: Host-associated > Mammals > Digestive... | reverse complement strand
TCTAGATCTAATGTTAATGGATGATTATCAGTAACTATAAAAGGTCTATGTGTAGCATCACCTGCATATACCTTAAACCATCCTTTATTTCCATAAATACCAGTATGAGCTTTAGCTACCCATTGACATGTTGATACAACTAGGGTTATATCAGACTCAGTATTATTATTAACAAAATCTTCAGCTATTGAATCCGTATCTTTAGCTGAAGTATCTATAATCAAGTGACCAAAGAAATTACGTATACCTAAGAAACGTGATTTCCATCTATCTTTAGCTAAATTTAATTTTTCGTATGCCTTATCTGGATTAACGAAGTTTAACTCTGATAGATTATAAAATATGACATCAGAACCAATATTTTTATTGGTTCTAGTTCCATCCGCTACAATTTCAATATTGTTGAATTTACCTGCATCCCTCATTTCAGAAAAATAAGGTGATGCATCAACCCATTGCCATATAACATCAACGAAGTCAGTTTGAGCAAGTCCAGCGGATGCAGAAAAGAATGAAAACTTTAAATTTTTACCTGGAATTAATCCAAAAGTAGCGTAAGGATCAACTAGACTCAATATCCTATGTAACTGATACATAGCCATTACCCTAACTGCAGTTGACTTGCCTGTACCGATTGCACCTCTAAATACTATAATTGGATACCTTGTACGTAATGGATCCGGATATATTTGTCTAAGTTTATCTTTCCAAAAAGGGTAAAATTTATCACCACTACATAAATTACCTAAATAATATGGATCTTCCATAAATGTATCAATTGATACAGGTGGATTCTCATAACCCAATTCCTTAGCAGCTGCAGCTATCAATTCCTGATCTGAAAATGAATTTAAGTCAGTTGAATTTTCTTCAATTTGTTTTATTTCACCCATTTAAGCAATAATTTTGATATGTTCTACCCTTTCACCCAACCAAAAGGGTTTCAACCTTCGAAAACGCATATTAATATAATTAAAGCAAAAATAAAGGTGAGGATTACTCCCCACCTAAATTACTTTTATCTTCTAAATGTACTTCAACCGGAATTACATATGATTTATATGCATTAACCTCTTCATAAAATTTATTAGATTTTTTACTTATAGAATCAAGCATTACTGAAACATCCGTACAGAACTCATATAAGTTAGAAGCATTACATATAATTGACCCTTCATTATCTTTCTTCGATATAAGTACAATTGATGCATCTAATTCATATTTATCTAATATTTTATAAATCTCACTTGATGCTAATTCAATTTTTGTCATCTTTTATTAAATGTTTAAAGTTAGGATTATTAGCTGGATATAAATCATTAAAACTGACTACAATATCTCTATTTTTATTAACATTAACTTGATATCTTAATTCAGCTGCCTGTGTATTTGAATAACTATATCCTGGTAACATAATTTTAATTATAGTGCCAAACATATCATTTTTACCAAATAAATGCGGAATAACTACTTTAGTTCCAATTTTTAATATATTATATTTCAAATTATTATACTTCATTGTTTGACTCCAATAAATATTCCATGGATCTTTTTTCTCATTTTCATCCATATTAATATTGATTACAATTTAATAAGGACTTAGCAATATCTAAAGCTTCATTTATATCAAGATTTTGATTCATTCTAACTATATCCCCATTCATGGTCTCATATAAGTTATATCCTCTTCTACTTTCTTGGTAAAATATAATAGCTAATACAGTAACTTCAGGTCTTTTCTGATAAATTGACTTTAACTTACCTAAACCAGTTCCTTTTATTGGTTTATGGAATATTCCCTCAAGTTTCTTATTAGTAAGGTCAAAATTGATATAGTCAACAAGATCATTATTAATTCTTATTCTTAGATTTACTGTTAGTACCATTGTTAGCTATATTTAGAAGTTGCTTACTTAATTTAAATAATCTTCTACTTGATTCACTTTGTAATTTCATAAGAAGTTTACACAAGAACCAATTCGAAATCGATAGATACTTTAATCGATACCTTATAATAGGTCCAGGATATTGAGTTATCTCAGGGCTTAATGCATAAAAGTCTGTACCAAATAATACAGGTACAGGTAATAATTGACCTATAGAAAGTCTTCTATCTTGCATTATTTTTATCAACTCTGATTTAGTTTCCATTAAATCAAATTGTGATAGAAGTCCATGTTTAAATTTTCTATTTGGTATAAAGTATAATTCGAATTCCTTTAGGCTTACAGTAACTCCAACTTGATGTAATTCAAGGCTATTATTATAGTAAGTTACTAAAGTTAATTCATTAGAGTCCAGTCTATTTAAACTATTATAGAGTTGAACTAATTCTTCATGCGTCATAATTATTTATCTTTCTTTATATGTTTAACTATAATTAATCCACTAAATTCACTTATAATAATGAGTAAAGCAATATAGTGCCAAAAATTCGTGAAGAAAAATTCACATAGATATCTGACTATCTCCATAACTTTATATTTTAATTATTTCAATATTTTAGGCATTTTAGTTTTATTTATAATAACTACATAATATTCACTATAATTAAATCCATGTTTAATACTTAACTGGCTACTTATAGTTTCTGCACGTCTTCTTAATTCATTATTACTTATACTCTTGGTTGATAATATAGCTTTATATGGTAGTGATGATCGTTCATCTATAATTAAAGCAACATTTTGTGTATCCATAACTAATCTTCTTTCATTACCTGTTTTAAGTCAGTAAATAACTCTAGTTTTATATTAGCTTCGTTTTCACCTTCCATTTCTATCCAATAAAAATAGTCATAGATGTGATGTTTCAGCCAATCACAAATCTTATTGATCATTTGTTGCTTTTCTTTCTTATGTTCCTCATCCTTCCACTTCATAGCTTCTATAGCACAGTGTTGCATAGCTTCAAATTCCGTAAGATTAGGTAAAACTGAAGTTACCTTTACTATCTCAGTAGCCTTTACTATTTCAGTATCCTTGATTTTATTTTGTGTATCCATAACTCAAAGTTTTAATGATTTTAAATGAATTCTTACAATACCTACCATTAGATTATTTTATTGATTTAATATCTGACTATATAAACCGATTTATTAAGGATGACAATAATATTGAAGCTGACATAATTATTCATAATTTTACTCATATTCAGTTATATCCTCTCCAGTTTCTATAGTATATCCTTGTTTATTACATTTATGACATTCAATATCTTTTAGTTTAGTGTCATGTGGTCTTACTGCTATCCACCTATTACTACAATTTATGCAAATAACTTCACTAACTTTATGTGATTGATTCATGTTAATATCATAAATGAGGTGTGTATTAATATCACATCCATTTATTAAATCAGTCAATTCCTCTAATCTATTATCGGCAGCAACTCTATCAAGAAATGATAGATATTTTTCAAGATTACGTGCAAAGTTATTGAACTCACTGCCATACATCTTCTCTATGATTTCCTTTTGCTTATTACAATGTAGAAACTTATACTTTACATCAAATAATTCCATAATTTAAAGATCTTTAAGTTGATAATATAAAGATTCGAGATCTTTTCTTACGCATTCGAAATTAGATTGTGATTTCCTATATTTATACATTGGATATAAATTCATTAAGAATTATATCAATCATGTTATCATAGCATTCATGACGTCTTAGTTCTGAGTGATCTACTGATGGTTCATTTGAAATAAACCAATACTTACCTTCATGCTTATAGATAGAAAGTAGAGTTCCTTCAGGTACCATATCCATCAAAGCTGATAAACTCCAAGCAGGAATTATATTTTCAGCTTCATAGTCATCAGGTTTCTCAAAATCTGCTATCTTAGCTACAAGATTTTCACCAACCCACCACATGTCAGCTGTACTTGGATTGACTCCTAATTTAATGAGTTTATTTGATTGTTCTATTGTTGTTGCTACCATAACCTTAATTTTTAAATAATTTTCATTAACTAATTGAGTCACATAGTGATTCAGATATATACTGACGTGTAGTTAAACGTTCATTCATTCTAGCTCTTCCACTAAATGACTTCTTATATTTCTTACGAACTTTACCATCTCATCTCCAATCAAGTAACTCGAGGAATTCCCAACCAAATTTTCTATATATTTTACTTAGTCCACGTTTCATAGTTTATTCAATTTATTAATTACATTACTAGCTTTAACATTCCTAACAAATTTAATAATCCAATTCCTTTGATAATACCTTAACCACCATTCAGCTCCAGCCACTCTAGTTATGCTACGAGCATCTACCTGTAAACTACCATTACATTTCTCTATTACTTGATATCCATCCTCATCATAACTAAGCCATACATAACGTTTTACTTTCCTACGTAATTTTCTTAACAATTTTGTCTTCATAACTAAATAAATTAATTAAAGCAAAATAAAGGTGAGGATCGCTCCCCACCTTCCATTTCTAGTCATCTGATTTTTTCTTTTCTACTTTATTAAAAATAGTCACGGAGGTAGTTATAAGAGTACTAACTACTGAAACTGCATCAAGCAATGCCATTCTAGTAACCTTAATTGGATCAATAACACCTTCAACATACATGTCAACAATTTCTGCCTTAAGTGCATTAACTCCAAATGAGTAATCTCTTTCCTCTACTTCATTCAATAGAACTTCAGCCTTAAGTCCAGCGTTATCCATTATAGTATAGAATGGCAATTTGATTGCAGTCATTACAATACCATAACCTAACTTTTCATCAGTATTCATATCCAATTTACTTGCAGGTTTATCCAACGATACAGATGCATGAACTAAAGCTGCACCACCTCCAGGGATTATACCTTCCTCCATGGCTGCCTTAGTAGCATTAAGTGAATCTTCAACTAGATCATGAAGTTCATTCTTAGCTACCTCAGATTCAGCTCCAACGTAGATAGTTGCTACCCTACCAATGAGTCGACCCTTACGTTCTTTAAGTGACTTAATTTCCTTCTCATCAGTAGTATTATCCAATCTTGCATTAATATTATTGATAGCTTCATCAATCTTAAGTTGATCTCCACTACCACCTACTAATGTAGTTTTATCTTTAGTAACTATAAGTTGACTTACTTTACCTGCAGCGTTAACGTTACCTCCTTTAAATACATCGAAGTCAGTACCAACTGAATCTGAAATCAAGGTAGCTCCAGTAATCAGTGCAATCTCCTCAAGGTAATCTTTACGTTTCTGACCAAGTCCAGGTGCCTTTACTGCACACAACTTAATTCCACCTTTCAGTTTATTAAGTACAAGGGTATTTAATGCAATACCATCAACATCCTCTGCAATAATTATAAAAGGCTTACCCGAGTTAGCCATGCACTCAAGCATTGCTACTACCTTATCCTGAGGTCCAGCAATTGAAGATATTTTCTTGTCGGTTACTACAACAAATGCATCTTGATACTCTACCTTCATTGTATCTTGATTAGTTACGAAGTAAGGTGACAAGTAACCTCTATCAAATTCAAATCCATTTGAAGTCTCTACGTATGTTTCTGTAGATTTAGATTCATTGATAGTGATAATACCTTCACTTCCAACTGCTTCAACTGCCTGACGAATAATACCTCCAATATATGTATTATTATTTGCAGATACAGTTGCTACACGTTCAATTTTATCAAGATCGTTAGCAATATCAATATGATGCTCTTTAAGGTATGCAACAACTTCATTAGCTGCAATTTCCATACCTTTACGCAAATGATTGGTATCTGCACCCGATGCAATAAGCTTCAAACTTTCATTATAGATAGCTTGAGCCAATACAGTAGCTGTTGTAGTTCCATCACCTGCTGCATCATTAGTTGCTTTTGCTACCTTAACAAGTAATTGAGCTCCCATTTCTTCCACGGGGTCCTCGAGATGAATAGCTCTCGCTACAGTAACTCCATCCTTAGTTACCTTCGGTCCATCAAAATCTTGTTGGATAAGTACATTACGACCACGTGGACCCAATGTTGATTTTACTGCATTAGCTAGGGCATCAACTCCACCCTTCAATTTTGATCTGGATTCAAGTCCAGAAATAATAACTTGACTCATTTAATTAAATTTAATTATTTTTAATAATTGCAATAATATCTTTCAACTCAACTGAACGATATTTAACTTCATCAACTATGAATGTAGCTCCAGCATAACTACTAACTACTAAAGTATCACCTTTAGAGATTGCAGTAACATCACCATCGAAATCAGATTTAGGTCCAACTTCAATAGCTTCACACTCAATTGCATTCTGTTGCAATCCATTTGGTAACAAAATACCACCTGCTGACTGTTTAATTTCGTCAGGTTCCTTACATAGGACTCTATTGAATCCCGCAAAAATTTTTTTCATTTTATTTATGATTTTTAAAGTTCTCTTAACACATATAAGGGTTTGAACTGCGCCTAGGCTTTCACCTTATTGGCGCCATCTTGAATTATAGTTTAGTTATTTAATTGTCAAATTAATCAGTTCCCATAATTTAATTTATTCAAAATTTTCTTTAGTTTTTAATTGTCAGTTGGATAGATAAAATATAAGGTTTACTAACCGCTAGGCTGCATCGCCATTAGGCGAGCCAGCGAAGACTTTTAACTAGGTTTATCTGCAGTTTATCTTATAAACTCCCGACCTTGTATGTTAAACAACCGAAGGTTGTCCAACATTCAACCTAGCTTAAGTCACTTAAAGTTTATATTTATATATTAAGCATACTCAATATAAACAGTGCCGCTAGGCACGTCTAGTTTAAAGGCTTTGAGCTGCGTTTGCGCCTGCATTATCGCGCCAAGACCTCCCCGCTAATCACATATAACAAAAATAAAGTAGATGCATTTCTGCACCTACCTTAATTTCTAATTAGTTATAGCATAAAGCTTCTTACCAACAAATTCAAGTATCGTATTGGCGTGCATAGTGAGCGATTCAGGAACTATACCTAATATTTCCTCTTGTTCCTTCATTACTTCTATATCATTACCAAGGGGATCAGTTACCCTACTAAATGGATCACCATCAAATAGTGTATACATTGTTTTAATTCTATCATATATACTTGATATTTTCATATCTTCCCTTTCTACAGTTATTTTAGTAGCAAATGGAATGAATGATCCAAATACATTTGTAGTATCAATTACATTGTATTCAACTGCATCTGATGGAACTCCTTCAAGGTTACCTTCCTTTTCAGCAACTGCCCATACAGTTAAATCAACTCCACGTTCAGCCAATAAATAACGTAAAGATTGGAGTTTATCAATTGTAAGGTCAGTCATTCTAACTATACTTTCTACAAAATTACCATTTTTCGTAACTTGCTCAAGTACATCAGAATTCTCTCCAAGAAATTCAACTATACTTGATATAACTGTATTTTCAGTTACATCTACTCGTTTCCTAACTAATTCTCTACCATACGTCGAGAATAATGAGTTAGTTTTTAATAAATTTAATTCAACTATCATAATTTTCTAATTTAAAATATTCTTTCTTAAATTTTCAGTTATTTTATTAACTTGACTTTTATCTCCTGCAATATATTTATCAATTGTCTCAATTAGATAATCTAACTTCCCATCTTCAAATAAGATTTTCCAATCAGTGTAATTTTTTGTATATATTGCCCATAACTTAATCAAGTTAATTAATTTTAATCTAAAGTCATATGATTTTAATCCAATCATAAATAACTTTATAGCAAATTTTAGTTTACTCATTTCATATTTTCAATTACAGTTTTTAATAATTTGGTGTTATTATCTTTATTATTTGTTAGCTTGGGATATATCCAATTCTGATATTTCACTAAATCCGGATTTTCCTCAATAACTTGCTTAAACTTAACTAATCCTTCATCAGTTAATTTTTCAGACTTATCTTTATGATAGTTTTGCCAACTTTCACTTCCTAGCCAACATACTAATAAAAGTTCATTTGATTTATCTGAAATAATTATAAATTTAGTTTTTAATAGTAATTTCTCTACATCCTTTATATAATTTTTATTAATACTAAATAATATAAATATCTCACTGGATTTATCATAATTATTTAACTCATTATATATTGATTTGAATAATTCAGTTTTGATATTACCTTTTGTTACTAAATTAGTGATTTTTGATGCAGTTGATGCCTTTGCATTTATAGCTGATTTATTCACTAATCTAGCTGCAGTAGTGTATACTTTGGTTGATTTTAAACTCAACTCAGCTATACTATTAAAAACTTTATCTATTTTCATTAATTTAGTTATTTTATTAATAAAACAGATTCATTTATAGCTTTCTTTACATCCTTAGAGTTTATTGAACTAGATTGGACAGTTTTAGGTGACCTTATCCAAACTTTATGTTTTTTCTCATCAAAATCAGATATATTACTATCAATGTAATTTTTTATTTTAGAAATTATATCTGATGACTCTAGAAAATCCTTGGCAGCTGGAACTTTACCACAATATAGTTTAAGGTATTCGACTCCATACCAACATATAACTAGATATCCAAAATCACCTACATTAATCTCTATTGCAATATATCTATTTTTCTTTACCCAAGCAATTATATCAGATGAGAATCTTGGAGGTAAATTCATATGACATATATACTCTCCTGCCATTGATGTTTCAGTTATCTGATTTATTAAATCTTTAATTACTATACTTTTTGTAGGTTGAATTTTATTAGTTATTGCCTCAGCTGTAGTTGATTTAGCATTAAATGAACCTTTCAATCTATTTTGACGTTCAGCTTTAACTCGCTGTTTAGCTCTATCTTTTTCAACTGACCTACTTATTATGCTATCTTTCATTCCATAAATAATTTAAATGGGAAGTAACTCCGAAGAGCCACCTCCCATTTGGTAAACTACTTTTTATAAATATCCTTTAATTTATGAACATTAGTCCTATAATTTGACATCAATGGTAATTCATCATCGTCAACTATAGTATAACCTGCTAACATAAGGTGATTTAAAAATTCATATTGTGATGTAAGTTTTGTTTCACTTTGATCCATTAAGAATTTCCTAGCAGTACCATATGATAACAAGCTCCATAACTCCATCTCTCCAATTTTTTGACCTTCAGATCTACTAGATCCCTTACCCATTAAAGGTTCATTAATAGCTGTACTAGATGTCACTTTACCAACGTAGTCAGCTGAATGAAATAACTTCATAAAGTAAGTATCTCCAGTAATAACTTCACTTTCTAACCATCCTAATTCAAAAGTTTTTGCATCTTTTAAATTAACTTGATTAATTTTATCAGGAGATATAGCAGTGACTCCATGCTCACCTTCACCTATTGTGATATCAGGACAATAAACTTGGTCAGTTTCCTTTATACCAAATTCCTCACATAATGATGTAATCTTATTGATATCAAGTTTACTGTATGAACCAAGTTCAAGCCTGAAGTTCTGTTTAAAGTTACTTAAAGCTTCCTCGAACTCATCATCATCCATTGTAGTAAAGAAATTATCATATAATGGTCGAGTATATTCTTTCGCTTCATTGATTTTACCTTCTTTAAATAATTTTAATGCACCATCATGAATTTTGAAAATAAGTTTAGTTAATAAAGCTTCATATAACTGAGATGGATTTTTACGAGCAACTATTGCAGGTGGATTCAATAAAATTTCTGCAACTACCTCAGTGCCATCTTCTTTCTTTATTCTTGGCATTAATTCATCAGGTAATATAAGAGAAACTTCACCTTTACTACCATAACGATTACATAACTTACTACCAATGATTGCAGGACGTACTCTTATCAACTTATACGTAATAATAAATGCATCCTTACTATAAAACTCCTTATCAGTTATTTCCAAATTATGATATCGTTCAGGTACAGCATCCCAATCACTAGAAATCACATTAGCATTAATAAACTTATCTAGGCATTCATTAGTACTTTCCTGATCTGATCTAACTTTTGGATTGATTTGAATCTTTATACCAATTACGTAACCAATTTCAATATTATTTGGTGTGGTCAAATTATTTGATATACGATCCAATCCTAATCCAGACATTAGATTACCTTGTATAAATACACCCTGAATTCTATCTTCATCCGTGAATATCTTACTACATTTAACTAATATATCAAGTGATGAAGTTCTTGAACCCAGTGGAGCTAAATATTCAATCAATTGATTTTTAGATACATGTAGAGTTACTTCTGTAATGTTATAACTAGTTAATTTTCTTGAGAAACTTTCTGATATAACGATACCATCTTCATGAGTATATCCTAAGTAATTCATATAGAAGCACCTAGCATTTAATCCAAGTTCGTATCCACCTGATTTCATTATTTTTGGAATAATTATATCATCACCATTATGCAATGTATCTCCTTCAGATACCTTCATAATATAAGATATAACTGCACCTGTCTGACCTAAAGTTGGTTGAGGAATTTCATAATAATTAAGAGATCCAGTTTCTATATCTCTATATATTATTTTATTTCCTGATATTTTCTCAACTTTTGCTCCATTACCTTGATATTTAACTATCCTACTAGAAATTTGATAATCTAAATCATCATTTCCTGAACTAATTAATGCAGGTTCACTTTTTTCAATCTCTATAGCTTGCTCACTCATCTTAGATCCCATAGCTACACGAACTGAATCTGATGAATTGATTAAAGGAATTCTTCTAGTTGTTATGGATAATCTATCTTCGGGGGACGGCTCGACAACTAAATTAGGATATTGACTTAAATCCTTAACCTTATGTAATCTTTGTCTTAATTTAATTGTGTATTCATCTGATTCTTTTATTTCTCCATAAAGATAATCAAAATAGTCAGATACCAATACAGGAGTATTAAGATATTTCAAATAAGGCATTTCAATAGTTGTACCTTTCGTATCTTTACACTTAATATAGATATCTTCACCTTTGATAGATGTACATACATTGAGATAATTTATACGATTGACGTTATTATTCTCAGGTGTATAAATTGGATCTATCAAATCCGTCATAGTTTCATTGTATGCTACATATCTAGGCATAACAAGTCTATAGCGGAGTGAATCATATGAAAGTGGATTAGTTACATCAGGAATTGAGATATCTTCATCACTAGCAATTTTGAAATAGTTATTTATTTCTTTCTGAATATCAGTTAAGTAGATATTATCATACTTAAAGAATTTATTAGAAATATTAATAACTATATTCTTACGTTTACTCCAATTATGTAATTTTGCTATTAACTCACCTTCAGCAGTCATTACTGACTTATCAATGATATTATCAGATAGTCTGTCAGATGGTAATTTGAATAAATCTTCAATTAATTTAGGTGTAAGATAATCTCCGACTTTATCCACATCAAGTTTAATTTGTAACTTTTGTTGCTGCACTTCAGTTAATCTGAGTGAATCAATTATGCTTGAGTTATTTTTGAATGCCTGAGCTATCTGAATTTGATCGAATTCAAGCATATCACCATCAGGACCTACAACTGAAACTATATACCCATCATCAGTTTTATTAACTGATAATTCTCTATCGATTCTAATCCAATTATCATCTATTCTACATTCATATGAGTTATTTAAAGTTTGAATAGATGTACGTACTTTACCTTCGATATAGAATGATCCATTAACTAATACCGGAACAACTAACTCTTTAACTATTAATTGATCCAATAAAGTTCTACCTTCCTCATTTAATATATCAAAGTAGAAAAATACGCTACGTTGTGCTGTTAGTCCATTAGATTGTAAATAGCTGATATCAAAGTTATCTATAGCTACAGCTTCATATTTAACTAATTTAACTGTACGTCCAAGATCATCTTTTTGACTTACTGAATCCATTATATCAGAAATATATTCAGCTAATTTCACTACGATATTGTTGTTGAACTGTTCCATAATTACTATAAGATTCTTCTGTAATTTAAATAGTTGTTAGATTTTAGAAATTCACAAAAAGCTTCATCAATTGAATGTTCAATTAATGCTAATTTTGACTTAGATTCCTCGATAGTTATAATATCTGAGTCAGTTACATATATCAAATTAAAACATAACAATGTATTTGAGTTATGTAATTCTTTTGTAAATAACTCAGATTTAACGATAGTAAACCATTCACCATAGGAGTTATTTATCCTATTTAGTAATTTAACTTTACTATCATCAGTAGGTATGAGGTCCATTTCAGGAACCTCATACATAACTACTAATTGATATTTACTGATCATATTAAATTATTATTAAAAATTGCTGGTAATAATATTAAAGCAAATGTATCAGGCTTAATTTCTTTACCTTCATAATCTACCTCAGCTAATTTACGTCTTGAATCTTCAAAACTTAGTGAGGTAATAATTGAGCTTTCAGTCTTTACTACTTGCTTAATACTCATTCTATACACTTTATTATTTTTATTTACTCTAGTAATAAGTGTATATAAGAATTCAATTAACTCTGCTTGGATGGATGGATGTAATTCCCTAAATTGCTTAAAGAATATTTTGAATATTTCTATATAGTTATCAATATGTTTTGCAGTAATATTGATATCCATTATACCTGAACAAATTCTATCATATTTATTAACATGAGTACCTTCAGGTAAGAAATATAATGCATTAGGATTATAATTATATTCTTCATCATCAATGAATACATGTTTACCACTGACATCCGATACATAATGAATTGTACCCTCATTACAAGAATAACAATCCGATACTAATACATTATTTTTAGCAAAATGTTTCTTTGGAGTAACTTTAGCTCCACCAATTAAAGTAATAGTACAATCAAGTAAATAAGTTGGAGTTTTCATTAGATTTATTATTCCAATTAACTCACCTTTATTATACTTGTTATTTTCAGCGTAATTTAGTACGAACTCATCAGGTTTAAAGTATTTATATACCTTTGAGGAAGATCTAGCTACAATAAAATCATCAGTTACTTCAACAGTAACATCATCTAATGCATGAAGTTCTCCATTTGGTTCAAGTCCAAATAAGTTACCTCCATGTTTAAGTGCAAGAGATGACTGAGTCAAACCTTCAGTAAGTGAAGTCATCATAGATATACCTATACTTGATTCCTCTGTATATTTAAATATATTTGGAATCATATCTCTAGTTATGACTTTATCCTTATATGATGAAGTGACTATTGACCTAACCTTAACTTTATCGCCACTATAGTTAACTGTAACTATTTCTCCATCAACTGTAGTTCTACCAATTGCATCTTTTTTACTTAATTCAATCCCTTTATTTTCCGGATCATCTTGATCAAGGTATCTATATCCCTGAGCTAAGAAACTTATTTGACGAGTTTGATAGCCACCTAAAGGAACACCACTAACTTTAATATCTTGAGTTGCTCTATTTTCTATAGCTAACCTAGAATAATCAGTTGGATTCATACCTTCAATCAATCTAGTTTTAGATACATGAGCTACATGATCTGGACCTACATTTAATTGATTTAAAATAATGTTATGCAATTGAGATACTTTAGCTCTAGATGACTCAGTTAATGCTACCTTAACTTCTTTATACTTAATAGATTCTCTATTTACAAAATCAGCATAAAGTTCACGAATCTTAAGATCTTTCTGATTTTTATCCAAATTTTCATCATTATTAACTTTTTCTATTTCATCTAATATATCAGAATCAACTCCTTTATATAACTCAGATATAGTAGGAGCAGTTGCACCTGATATAGTTGAAATCATTAAAGCAAATTCTTGAATCTTTTGTATTCTTTCAGGTCGATCCTCGTAATCAGCTAAATTAGTATAGAGAGGTATACAGTTTTTGGAGTTGAGTGAAGGAACTTCCATTGACCTATCCCAATCTAGTGACTCTATGTATGCATTTACATCTTTATCAAAGTATTGGGATAAAATTTCTCTAGCTAAGGTAGTTTGAACTCCTCCGATTAAGCATTGAGTTTGATACTTAAAGTTACGATCAGTTTTCCTAAATTTCTTAGCTTCATCGATTGATTCAAATGACTGCAGTTCACCATCAGGTTGCTTCATTTTTGTAGCTAAGATTAATCCCATCATAATTTCGTGAGTTGGTAAAAATAGAGGATTATGATCTTTCTTATAATATATTAAATTTCTTGGACTCATTGAATGAAGTAGGTCATCATTGAGTTTTTTAGGTACAGAGAAAAATGCCATTGAATCACCATCGAAATCAGCATTAAATGCCTTACATATAGCCATTGGTATTTTCATACAATAGTCATTAGTAAGTTTTACTCTACACATCATTATATTTAATTCATGTAGAGTTGGATTTCGTAATATGAATACATATTTGGCATCACTACTGGATGTACCATTAACATAGTCATCAAAATAACCTTGTACTTCATCATTATTGGCATTGTTATACATTAACTCAGCCTTAGTAACTGAAATTCCAAGCTTATCTTTCAAGTAATCTATAAACTCATCTTTACAGCATTCATACATTAAATGTCTTGGAATATAAACTTCATCTACATTTAAGTTAGGTGCAGGTACAATAGTACATCTACCAGAGTTACTAATTCTAGTAGATTGCATTTGTCGAGCAATATTAGCTTTAGATGACTTTACTAGATCTGATATATTTCTAGTTATGGAATTGATGAAATTTCTGAATGTGGCATTAAATATAGCCTTACCAGGTTCAGTTTTAATTTCACCATACCAAACTTTGTAATAATTTTCCGAAGCATAAATTATATTTTTATAAATTGTTGTAAGTTGCTCATTTTCTAACTTAGTTTTATCCACTACACTATAGTGAGGTGGACGCATAATTATTGGAAGTACAATTATACTTGAATTAATGTAACTTTTGTACCTATTAAGTTTATCTGGATAATTTTCTAAAATTATATCTAAGATACCTTCATAACTACATTTAGTTACATCAGTAATATTATCAGTAACTTCAATAATATCTTTATCCTTATCAACTAAATTAAATTGCAATGTATCAAATACCTTTTGACTAAATAATTTCTCACCTGCAAATTCATCAGAACTAAAGTTACTTTTAAATTGGAAACTAGATCTAAGGAATTTAATCAAGTTTTGAAATTTTAGTTTATTACAGTAATATATTGGTAAGTCAATTCTAGCATATCTACGATAAGCTTGAACTTCATCCAATATCATTGATCCACATCTAGGGCACTTTATACCAGGGATCTTAACTTGACCGCAATTACATCTATTGCTGAATATAGATCCAAATATTTTACTATCATAAACTCCATTAGCATATGGAACTAATCTAGTAGTATAATTTAGATGTATATCTTGATATTCAGTTAGTACATTATCTCCAGTATATGTAGCTATTAATTCGTCAGTTAAGAAAATGACTTTATTCGATTGATCCATAAATTAAGAGACTTAAAGCATTAATATCTTGGTCATTTTGTAATAATATATTTAACTCGTTAATTACTCGAGTTCTTCCATTTTGGAATTCACTTTTAGTAACATCAAACCTTTCATATAATTTTTTCAATTCAAAGTTAATTGTTACTTTCTTAAATCTATCTCTGAAATCAATGTAAGCCATTCTAGCTCCATTCATATCATTGAATTTATCAAGTACAGGTTTAAATACAGTTTTGAATACAGCTCCAACTGCACTAGTTAGATTTGACCAAATGGATTCACCTAAGTTTTCTGCTATTTCATAAACTTCAGTAGATTCCGTACGTTTAAGAAACTCTAACCATTCATTTAGAATATCTTTACGTTCTTGTTCTATCATTTTTAATGCATTAGTCACTGTATCTTTAACATAGTCAGGTGTATTTTTAATCATGACTATGATATCAAATAAACCCTGACACATTAATATCATGTAAAGTGACTTTACATTATTCAGTAGAAGTTTAGCTTCAGATTGCTTAGTTGGTAACTCTTGTTTATCACTAAGGTACATATCAATAGCGAATATAAGTAAATCTCGAGCTCTTGTATCTTTAACTACATCTACATTATCATCATCGATATATTCAAGTAATTTATATTGATTAGTAGTAAATGTAACTCGATTTTTACCTTGTCGGTCATTGACTTGATTACTTAACATCATAGCGTGACCATAGTGATGAACTCCAGATAGAAGTAATGTTAATGCCATTGCTGGATCTTCTTGAAGTCCGATTTCATCATATAATCTTAATAAACGTACATCACTATCTACTTGAAGTGGCATATCAGATTTGTAAGTTAATTCAGATTCAGATCCATCTGTAACTTCAGTTTGTGTTGTTAGATTATCCTCCATTTTTATTTAAGTTTTGTTATTTTTATGAAATTTTGTTCACTAAAATCTAATTTAATAGGTTCTTTTACTAGATTCTCTAAATATTTTTTCGAGTAATCTTCAATAGTGTCACTTGATCCATCAAAATCCTTAAGGATTCCCATATCATAGTATAGGGAGTCCTTATGGACTTTAACAGTTTCATTGTTGTTAATTTTACTAACAACTTCATCGAAATTTATTTTCATAACTAATTCCTTTCCCAAGGTTGCTTATATGGCATACCTAGATAATTATATACATCTTGTTCAGTTTCAAATTTACTTTCAACTTGATTACCATTCTCATCTTTCAATCCGTATTCACTTAATGAAAGTCCCTTAGCATTAGCTGCTCTACGAAGTCTAATGTTTTCGAACTTACTACCTGTAAAATGAAGAAGTGAGAACGCCCAAGAGGTCTCCGGAACGATTTTGAAGTCTATGCGAATGAATCCATAAACTGTATAGCCAGCTTTTATTGGTCCACGCCATAAACGTTCATAACCTAAAGATTCCTCCACATAATTGAAGATAGCTTCAGCATCACATCCATCTTTTAATGTAATTAATACATCAAGATCAGATACAGTTTCATTTAATCTACGATAACTTCCACAAATTTCAAATTTATTGACTTCGGGGAATTTAGATAAGTAACTGCGGATGTTATTAACCTCAGGATCAAATACCGATCTAAGGTACCTAACCTTGCCATCTTTATCAGGCATTCCTTTAGTATCTTGCTCCTTATCTGCCTTGATTAACTCCATAGGCATTAACTCAGGATGTTGTTCAAAATACCTTGATAGATGTTTACAAAGTCTATGCTCATCCCCTATAGGATAATGATGACAACGATACTTGAAATTACTGCATGTGCAGGTTACGGCTTCAGTGTCAATCTGATATTCATTACCAGTGTCTTGACTTTTTACTAATGTTTTCATAATTTTGATAAATTTTATGTTTGTAATTCTTTAACTTTCACACAATATAAAGGGTTTGAGCTGCGTTTAGGCTTTTGGCGCAAAATAAAGTAGGACCTAACTTAATAGATCCTACTTAATATTATTTACTCAAGTTGATAATCTTTATTGTCATGTTTATCATCCATACATAAATTAAGTAACTTATCAGCTAATTCATTTCCACGGATTCCAGCATGACCTTTCACTTTATTAAACTGTACCTTAGAAAGATTAAATTGATTAATTGAAATAACTAACCTAATGCAGTCAGCTACCAATTGCCAATTAGATTTCTGAGTTATTATATTTTGTTTAATCCAATTAGGACCCCACTCAGTTATACATCCGATTGCGTAGGCTGAATCCGAATTAATAATAATTTCAGTTGATAGATCTCCTGAATTAATTATGTAATCATTGATTTCATTTAATGCTTCACGAATCGCTGTAAGTTCCATTTCATTGTTTGTAGTAATTTTCTTTTTACCACATTTATGAAAAATGAGTTTATCAGATTCATTTAGTACTATGAATGCCCATGCACCTAAACCTGGATTATTACGGCATCCACCATCAGTGAAAATATTAAATTTATGTTCCATATTATTTAGTTTTTACCTAATGAATAATATAATATTTTACCTTCATTTTTAACTATGTTATTAACTGTAGTTTGGTTATTTTGAAATAATAAACTTTTATCTGATTTATTACACTTAGCCATACTAGAAATTAGTAACATATGTTCACTTAAATTAATTTTGTTCATAATATTTACTCTCCTTTCAATTTTAGTTTCAATTGTTTTATTACTTCTGTAGAGTCTGCGAATGATATGTCACTTCTACAAACATTTTTCCGCAAATCATATGTATCTTCTAATACTTTTTCAATTTGCTCATCTTTCCATTCGAGAACATCATTGACTAACTCCATAATTAACCAATCGTTGTCACAAATTTGATTCATTTGCAACATTCTATCACGATAAATGTTAGCGATTTCTTTAGCTTTCTCTTTATTTGATATTGCTTTCATAATTTAATCTCCTTTCATAGCTTTTATAAATCTTGTTTTACCATTAGTTATATTCGGACTATCACGTAGCCAATCATCAGGGTATCCAATTTCAAATAAATACTTTTCAACTAATTCGACTGCCTTGTCAGTCATTTGTTGCTCTTTCCATTTCATTGCTTCCATCGCACATTCAAAACCTGCACTCTCTGTATCTATTGCTACTAGACCTAGCTGCCCACGTCTAAAGTAATCGTGAGCAATTTCCTTAGCTTTCTCTTTATTTGATATCACTTTCATAGTTATTCTCCTTTCAATTGTTTGTTCAAAATCCCTTATTAACTCCGTAAGAGAGTAATAATCTTCTTTTGATGTTATATGGTTGTTAATTCCTATATAAAAACGCTTACTGATAAAATCAACCGCCCTGTCAATCAACTTTTGTTTCTCTTTTCTCTAAGTCCACTTCTTTAACTTCAATCATGTTGATGGAATCAATAATATCTAATATGAATCCATCTTCATAATATGCACCACTACCTTCGGGAGTGCATTTTTATGATTTCTCTGTTTTCGTTTCTCTATCTCCGCAACTAAAACGGATTTGTCAATATATTGTGCCATAACTTTACTCTTTAACGATTCCTAATATTTGTGGATTAATAAGAATGTTGTAGTCATCAAACCATGTTCCAGCTTGATCTTTCACCAATTCAACAATCTCTGATAGAGTTGTGTTTTCATCAAATGCTTTTGCATATGACTTCACCTCACAATTACAATTGTTATGGTATTGTTCTCTTCGTTTAAATTCAATGTAGTGAAATACCAAAATAACCAAGACACACTTAAAAGTAATGTCTTTACCATTTCGATGGTAGTAACTGAAATCCTTTTCGCTATTTTCTTTATTTTCATATATTAATATTTAAATCGTACATTGTTTTCAATATATCCGCAAGGTTCATAATCTCCAAAGTATTTAGCACCCCAAAATAACCAACCTACTCTACATTCGAAGAACCTCCGATCTAAGATAGTGATATTGATATATGGTAATAAGCAGATTGTGTTATCCTGCCAAATATCTATACATTTATGGCCTTTAATAACTCGTTTTAATAATTTTACTTTCATAACTAAAAATTTTAATTTTATGATACCTAGGTTTGAATAAAATTTCATCATCAAATAAAATCAAATTGAATAGTTTCGTGAATATTATTTCAAATATCATTTTCATACATCAAAGTTTTCTAAGTTTTTTATTTACTAAATTTTCACGTTTGTCTTTTATAACTTCTTTAATCCAATCTCTACGTTGATTTGATAGTATTTCTTTAGCCTTATCTAACGTATCTATATTATGAGTTAACGTATGAGTATATATCTTATTAAATTCTTCTTTGTATTTTTCTTTAATAAGGTATTTACGATTATAACACTCAATCCAAAATTTACGTTTTGATTTTCTCCTTAATCTTCTTAATAATTTAGTTTTCATACATCAAAGTTTTATACTCTAATAAATTGCAAATTATTAAATAAACTTATAAGTTCATGAACTGAATAACCTTCACCTTTTAAAAATTCAATGGCGTTGCTAAATGCCTCCATCTGATCTTTCGTAGGTTTCCATTGTGGTTTGAGGAACTTGAGCCATTCAATACATGACTCTGCATCTTCTTTAAATACCTCTTTAAAATCTTTCAGTAACGAGATTGTTAAATCCAGTTTACTTTCATCCTCAGCATTCCATTCATGTTGTTGTGAGTGTATCCTGTATTGAAGTAATTTAAGCCATTTAATCAATTCATTTCTATCGCAAGGCATTTTATCACTTTCTAGCTCACTGTAACGTGCAGTACCAATAAGTCTTACAATCCACATACACTTATTCTCATCCTCATCGCTCCAAGTAGGACATGGTACATTATTGACTGGTAGAAAATATTCAGTTACATCCTTGAGATTCATTATAGGTAATCCTCTAAGTGCCTGAACTACGTCACCTTTGGATGCATGTTTCTTACCTCCACTAAAGTAATCCTTAATACAATAATAGTATTTACCATGTTCAGCTTTCTGTTGAGTTAATCTTATTAATTGTTTACTCTCTGCATTCCATTCATAACCTGCTTCTTTCATTTTAGAGAATAAAAGTTCACGCTGTTCTCTAGTTGCTGGAGTAACATTAATACCATTACACCAAGAAAAGTAATCTTCAACAACTTTAAATAATCCAGAATCTGTAATACCACAATACGCTATACAATTATTAGCCCAGCATTTAAAAATGAATGGAATACTATCTTTACAAAGTACATCACCATCCTTTGCATCTTCTATAGTCCAAAGATGGAATTGTTCATCTACAAAAGATATGGTATCATCTACTGTATCTCCATTTTGTGATTGTAGAATATAATCTAATCGTTTAATACCTGTTACCCTCCAAGTATATACAGCAGCAGCAATCCAATCACCAATCTTAAACTTTGGCTCACCCTTATCAGTAGTCTTTTGCTCATTCTTTCCAATGTTTGAAGAATCGGAAAGAATTGGATAGGTTTTTCCATCTGGCTTTTCAAATAATAAACTTCCTTCTTCATATTCTAATTTACCTGTATCTATTAATTGAAATAATGCACCTGCAGTGATGTTCATTAGTATATTACTAAAATCATTAAAGCCAATGAATTGGTTATACTTGCTCTTTTCTTCATCAGAAAGAGTTTCCCATTTATCCATGGTTATCTGCCACCATTCATGTGATATTTTATTGCAGTAATCCCACACTTGATCTTTAGTTGGCTTCTCTTTTAATTCACCTTGCTTTTCTATCCAAGTAACAATTTCTGAAATCTCAACTCCTTCAATAACAGCTGCATCGGTATAGTTCTCATACAAGATGTGCATTATCGCTTTTTTCACTTTCTCAACCTTACTCACTATCAGTTCAGGAAATAAGTTTTCAAGCAATACTTTTTCTTTCTTAGTTGTGGATTGATCATTATACCAATCTCTTGCCAACTCTAATTTCTCTTTGTAGTCCATAGTAGTATAAATTATTGTTCCCTTCCAAAAACACAATCCACAATTGGTAGTCTCTCAGCACCAACTGGATGCTCAAAATACATCAAATCGTGGAATTGTAAATTCACTCTTTCTCCGATTTTATCCTCAAGAAAGCCATTAGTTCCTGCTTTAATTAAAGTTCCAGTAAAACTGTCATTCAAGGAGAATGGAATCTCTACAGTCTCTATTGTATCCATTATGTATGACTCTACATCACCTTTGTATTTGGCGAGTTGGACAACATTTGCTATAAATTCTTCGACCTTCATAACTAGATAGGAATTTAATAAGTACTTGCTATAACTTGTTAAGTCTTTTAATCACAGTACCAATGTGGTGCTGCGAAGAGGATATATCCTCAATATATTCCAATTTGTAGTCGGATACTTTATCTCCCTTTGTAGTATGATTCAGTCTATACTCAATAGCTTCATGTGTTTCACCAGATTTGCCAATCCACAGTCCTGGCCTTTGAGTAACAACGAAAACATAGTCACGAATAACAAAAATATCAAGAAATGGAAGTCCTGCATTTTTGTTAGTAGAATTTATGTAACCTGCGATACTGCATAATACATCTATTGTCTTATCTTTATCTTTTATGCATTCAGCAAGCCAACGATAAAAATAATAATGTTTTGGATGACTAACATTTAATCGTTTAATCAGGTAATTTTCTATTAATTTTTTCATAGTTTTAATTATTAAATTATTTTACTTTCAATTAAATAACATAGCATTTTATAGCATGCATTAATGAGATTGTCATCTTTAAATGATTTATTTAGTTGTCCGTCCCAAGTCATATGTCCTTTGTAAGCTACTTCTTTCTTATTTAAGTATATAAAATATGTATCATTATTAATACATATCTTATCCGGTAGTAACTCAACTAATGCTGACAAACTCCAAGCTGGAACAATATTAGTATTTTCAAATTCAAATACTGTCATGTCACTAAACTTAAGAACAGGCAATTCATTAATATCATCAAGATTATATACGCAATAATGCATATCTGCAGTACTTACCTCAATACCTAACTCAATGAGTTTCTTGGATTGATCTATTGTTGTCGCTATCTGACTCATTGTTTTCTATTTTTGCGATTCTACAGGCAATTACTCCAAAAAGAAATGCAAGTGTTATGTCATTAAAAATATCTATATTACATGCTTTATCGATATTTTTACTACAAGTAATTAATATTAATGCTGCAAATCCATACCATAAAATTGTAATAATTTTGTCAAATGTTTTCATAACTGCCTAATTTAATATTATTCAATAATTCATCCTTCATCCTTGCCAATTCCTTGATTTCAAGTAAATAACACTCCATTTCAAAGACTGCATCAAATGGTGAATCAACATCATCTCCCGTCTTAATTATTATACCATTTTTATAATAAGTAGTACACCTCCATTTATCTTTTATTGTGTTATGTAATATTGGATATGGCATCAATTCTAATAATTTTAACAAACTCCAAGCAGGAATTTCCCATTTATTATTAGGTTTTGAAAGTACAAGTTTATATTCACCTTGAATACCAGGTATTTCTTCATACCGCATATCAGCAGTATTTATATCTATACCTAATTCAATCAATTTCTTAGATTGATCTATTGTTGTTGCTATCTGTGTCATAATTTATTTGGTTTTAGATAAACTTTCTAATACTTCAGTTATTTTCTTTAAGTTAGTGTTAATATCAATTAGTCTATTTGCTAAGAACTCTAATGCATTCTTAAGCATAAGATAAGTATATACCAACACAAATGAAATCACTGAAAGTAATACTATTATTGCTGTCATAGTTGTAGTTATTTAAATACATTAAAGAAAAATCCAAGTACCTCAATTAAGAAGTACCTGGATTATCAGTTCAACATTTACAATATTTGAAATCAAATTTATTATTCACTGACTGAAGTCTCGTAACACTTTCCTTAGTAGCTGTACTCATTGGATCCTTCATATTCCTAGCGAATTGAAGTCTATAATTCAGATTGGAATACTCCTTTGCTAATTTGAGGTAATCCTCAGGTTTACAATCAGCTAACTTAGCTTCAAGGTCACTAACTTGTTTCTCTAGTTCATTAATTTGCACATCATAAGATGCATAAGATTTTTTAGCCATGTTATTAGATTTTTAAGTTAAATAAATTAGATATCAACTGAAAAGAATTCATCGCCAATAATTTTAGGTCGATTCATATAATCTTAACGAAATACAGTATCTACACTAATTTCATTCTCATTATTAGATTTCGAATTAATTTTGACTTGATTCTCTTCAATCAATTTCTGAATTTTTGAAATTTTTCCAGTAGATTTATATTCAAGTATTTTTTCATTTATCGCTTCACCTATATAAGGTAAATGGCGAAAATCCGATAATTTAATAAAATCTTCACCTGATAAAGACTTAAGTCCACTTGCTGCACGTGCATATGCAATTTTCTTAAATTTGTGAGTTTCTAACTTACTCAACTTAAATAAGTCAGAAATTAAGCCATTGATGTCCATAATTTTGATAGATTTAAAAGTTATTCAAATAAAGTTTTTAATTTTGATGGCAAGTTATTGATATATTCAATATCAAGTCCTAATCTCTCGTAGTCTATAAATATACGACTTATTTGAAAAATAAGGTATAAAGCTGCGATAGCCAATAATATTTTTTCAATTCTTTTCATTGCTGTAATGTGATTCGTTATAATAATTAGCTGCTTTCTTTAATTGTTTTAGGGATGTATTTATTATTTGTAACCCTAATTTACTGTAATATTGATGCATATCTCTAAAAGCTGCTTTTCTAGCTTCTACACATGCATTCTTACCTGAATTAATAACTGATGTTGTTTCCATAACTTAATAATTTTTAAATTAATACCATTTAATTCCTATTACATGTAAATCATGTAAATCAATAGATACTGATCTGCCATCTTTTACTACAATACTAATGTAACCTTGATGAATGGTAGCTGAATCTAACTCAACTTCATCTTTGAGTGCGGATTTAACAATGAATTCTAATTCATCATTAATCTCAGGTGCAATTTTTACGTCCATAATTTTGATAAATTTAAAT